>Ga0164242_10000260_pt1 | contig 66156 bp, 56 predicted proteins | sample OricomgcompostMG_FD_108783 | JGI IMG/M metagenome (GOLD analysis project Ga0164242, IMG submission 108783) | Miracle-Growth compost microbial communities from Emeryville, California, USA - Original compost - Miracle growth compost (MG) ... | reverse complement strand
TACACTGAAATCAGAAAGCAGTCTGGAAAGTGACTGAAGTTCGGTGAAAGCAGTAAGCTTAATTCCGACACTGTCTCGCAACGGTAAAGTCCGATCGTCCTTTCCGGAAACATCGACAAAAGTCGGGCCTTCGAAGAAGGGTAAAAGCATGGATTCGCTTGTTTTTCTAAAGTCATTCAAACCATTGAAAGCGTTGTCGATCGTATCTGGATCTCTTTAAACAAAGAGGTCAGGGACAGCTTTTTCGAAAAAGGTCGGGTGACGAGCACAACCGCTTAAGGGGGAAACAGCATGGAAGTCGGCGTTAATCAAGGCCAGAGTCAAAATCAAATCGGTTTGAATTCGAATGAGGCCACCCCGACGCAAGCCGCTGCCCCTACTTTTTCAGGCCGCGATTTCTCGCAATTTCACGATGAAGAACGCTTCATCCTCATGCCGATCAAACACCCCGAAATTTGGAGTTTCTACAAAAAGGCCATGGCCTCGTTCTGGACTTCAGAAGAAATCGACCTTTATCAAGATTTAGCCGACTGGAACAAACTCACCGCCGACGAACGTCATTATATTTCGCACGTATTGGCCTTTTTCTCGGCCAGCGACGGCATCGTGAACGAAAACCTGGCGCTTCGTTTTTATCAGGACGTGCCGATTCCCGAAGCCCGTTGCTTTTACGGTTTTCAAATCGCGATGGAAAACATCCACTCCGAAACCTACGGGCTTCTGATCGACACTTACGTCAAAAACCCGCAAGAAAAAGATTACCTCTTCAAGGCGATCAAACACATTCCGTCGGTGAAGAAAAAAGCCGAATGGGCCATGAAGTGGATCGACTCGACCCAAAGCTTCGCCGAGCGCCTGATCGCGTTCGCCTGCGTGGAAGGGATTTTCTTTTCAGGCTCGTTCTGCTCGATCTTTTGGCTGAAAAAGCGCGGCCTCATGCCGGGGCTGACCTTTTCGAACGAGCTGATCAGCCGCGACGAAGGTTTGCATACCGATTTCGCCTGCCACCTTTACGGGATGCTCGACCCGCTTCCGAAAGAGCGCATTCTCGAGATCGTCACCGAAGCCGTCGAGATCGAAAAAGAATTCGTAAGCGAATCGCTTCCGGTATCACTGATCGGAATGAACGCGAAGATGATGAGTCAGTACATCGAGTTCGTGGCCGATCGCCTGCTTCGCGCGCTCGGGGCCGCGAAACATTACGGCAGCGCCAATCCGTTCGACTGGATGGAGCTGATCAGCCTTCAGGGAAAAACCAACTTCTTCGAGAAGAAGGTTTCGGAATACCAAAAGGCCGGCGTTCTGAACACGAATCCGGTCGAGAGCCATCACAGCTTCGATTTTAATTTAAACGCCGATTTTTAACGTCACACATCGTTCGGGGGAACAGCAATGAAAGTAAAAACACGTTCGGGAAAACTCGAAACCGTCAGCTTCGATAAAATCACCAATCGGATCGAGAATCTCGTCATCGGGTTGAACGAGCAGTACGTCGACCCGGTCGTCGTCGCTCAAAAGACGATCGAAGGCATGTACGACGGCATCAGCACCGAGGAGCTCGACGTTCTTTCGGCCGAAACCTGTGCGTACCTCTCCAGTACCCACCCCGACTATTCGGTCTTGGGGGCGCGGATTTTGGTTTCGAACCTGCATCGTCACACGCCGAACACTTTCAGCGAGTGCATCGAAAAACTTTATCTGAACGAATCTGAATTTACCCACGAGCATGCGCCGCTGGTGAGCCGCGAGCTTTACGAGCTGGTTCAACGTCACGCCGATAAGATCAATCAAATGATCAAAAACGTGCGCGATTTCGAATACGATTACTTCGGTTTCAAAACCCTCGAAAAATCGTATTTGCTTCGTTGCGGAAACAAAATCATCGAACGTCCGCAATACATGATCATGCGCGTGGCGCTCGGAATCCACATGGATGATTTCGAAAACGCGTTCAAAACCTACGAATTGATGAGTAACGGGTTCTTTACCCACGCCTCGCCGACCCTGTTCAACGCCGGAACGACGAAGGCCCAGATGTCGTCCTGTTTCTTGCTCACTATGAAGGACGACTCGATCAACGGCATTTACGAAACGCTGAAACAATCGGCGCTCATTTCTCAGAGTGCGGGCGGGATCGGTCTTGCGATCCATAATATCCGCGCCAAAGGCACCTTCATTCGCGGAACGAACGGTACCAGCAACGGAATCGTCCCCATGCTTCGAGTGTTCAACGATACGGCCCGTTACGTCGATCAAGGCGGCGGAAAGCGCAAGGGCGCGTTCGCGATTTACCTTGAGCCATGGCACGCCGACGTTCTCGACTTTCTGGAGATGAAGAAAAACTTCGGAAAAGAAGAAATGCGCGCGCGTGATCTTTTCTACGCGCTTTGGGTGAACGATCTGTTCATGCAACGGGTGGAAAAAGACGAGATGTGGTCGCTTTTCTGTCCGCACGAGGCGCCGAATCTGTACAACGTTTACGGCCAGGAATTCAACGAGCTTTATACGAAGTACGAATCCGAAGGCCGGTTCAAAAAGCAAGTCAAAGCCCGCGAACTTTGGGGAATGATCATCGAATCCCAGATCGAAACCGGCTCGCCGTTCATGCTCTATAAAGACGCTGCGAACGAAAAATCGAACCAGAAAAACCTGGGCACGATCAAATCCTCGAATCTCTGCACCGAGATCATTCAATACACGTCCGAAAAAGAAATCGCCGTGTGTAATCTGGCTTCGATCGCGCTTCCGAAATTCGTGAAAGACGGGAAGTTCGACTTTGAACGACTTTACGACGTTACCTATCAAGCCACGATCAACCTGAACCGCGTGATCGATCGCAACTATTACCCGGTGCCCGAGGCCGAATACTCGAATCGCAAGCACCGCCCGATCGGAATCGGCGTACAGGGCTTGGCCGATACTTTTTTTAAGCTGCGTCTGGCGTTCGAGTCCGAAGCGGCGAATCTGCTCAATCAGCAGATTTTCGAGACCTTGTACTATGCCGCGATGTCGGCCAGTGCCGATCTCGCAAAAACCGACGGCGCTTACGAGTCTTATCCCGGTTCGCCGCTGTCGCAAGGGCTCATGCAATTCGACCTTTGGGGCGCGACCCCGACTTCACTGTGGAACTGGTCGGCGCTGAAAGAAAAAGTAAAAGCGCACGGCGCGCGCAATAGCCTGTTATTGGCGCCGATGCCGACTGCTTCCACCTCGCAGATTTTGGGCAACAACGAGTGCATTGAGCCCATCACCTCAAACCTATACACCCGTCGCGTGCTCTCGGGCGAGTTCACCGTGATCAACAAACACTTGGTGCAAGACCTGATTCAACTCGGACTTTGGGACAAACAACTCAAAGACAAGATCGTGATCGGAAACGGCTCGGTTCAGCAGATCGAAGAGATTCCGGCTGAGATTCGCGAAATCTATAAAACCGTGTGGGAGATCAAACAAAAACGCATCGTCGAAATGGCGGCCGCTCGTTCGCCGTTCATCGACCAATCGCAAAGCTTGAACATCCACATGGAAGGCGCAAATGCGGCCAAACTGACCGCGCTTCACTTCACGGCGTGGAAGGCTGGCCTGAAAACCGGCATGTACTACTTGCGCACGAAGGCTGCGGCCGATGCGATTAAGTTTACGGTCGAGCAGCCCGCTCAGGCCAAAGCACCAGCTGCGGGTGCGACGATGCAAATGCAAGCCAATGCCGATGGCTCGGTCTCGGCCGTGGCTCCGTCGACGCTGGCAATCTCGGAAGCGACCGCAGCCGACCTCGTGTGCTCGCTGGATAATCCGGACGAGTGCCTGTCTTGCGGGTCTTGATCTCGGTCAAGACAATCCGATTCGGATTATTTTAATTTTTCGCGCAAAAACGGCGAAATTCGGCTTTCTTTGACCTTGGCCACCTGTTCGGGCGTGCCTTGAGCGATGATTTTTCCACCGGCCTCGCCGCCTTCGGGTCCAAGATCAATCAGATGATCGGCCGAGCAGATGATGTCGAGATTGTGCTCGATCACGAGCACGGTATTCCCCTGCTCGACCAGGCGATGAAGGATGTTCAAGAGCTTTTTAATGTCGTCGAAGTGAAGTCCGGTTGAGGGTTCGTCCAGAATAAACAGCGTCTTGCCCGTCGAGCGTTTCGAGAGCTCTTTAGCGAGTTTGATTCGCTGAGCTTCACCGCCCGATAAGGTGGTCGCGGCCTGGCCGAGTTTAATGTAGCCCAGGCCCACGTCGTTTAAGACCACGAGCTTGTCTTTGATCGGCGGGATCATCTTGAAAAACTCCAGCGCCTCTTCGACCGATAGGTCGAGCACTTCGGCGATGTTTTTTCCTTTATAGAGAACCTGAAGCGTGTCGGCCTTGTAGCGCGCCCCTTTACAAGTTTCGCAAGTGACGTAGGCATCGGCCATGAAATTCATCGAAATGCGCTTCACGCCGTCACCTTCGCAGTCATCGCATCGGCCGCCTTTGACGTTGAACGAAAACCGGCCTGGCTTGAACGAGCGAAGCTGTGCATCGGGCAGTTGGGCAAAAAGGTTCCGAATGAAGCTGAAAACGCCGGTATACGTCGCCGGGTTCGAGCGCGGGGTACGCCCGATCGGATTTTGATCGATCTCGATCACCTTGTCGAGTTGATCGATCCCCTTGCCGATCTTGGCGGTCATGGGCGGGATTTCGGTATCATAAAAATGATTGAGCAGCAGTGGATAAAGCGTGTCGATGATGAGCGAGCTTTTTCCGCTTCCCGAAACGCCGGTCACGCAGGTAAAGATCCCGAGTGGAATATCGGCCGAGACCTTTTTTAAGTTATGCAAATTGACGTTTTCAATCCGTAGTACCTTTTTCGGATCGACCGCTCGGCGGGTCTTGGGCGGGTTCACCTGAAGGGCGTGCGACAGATACTTCCCCGTAATGCTCGCCGGGTCCTTCAAGATGCCTTTCGCCGTACCTGAAAAAATAATCTTCCCGCCGTTCACGCCCGCGCCTGGGCCGACGTCGACGATATGGTCGCTTTCCATCATCGTTTCTTCGTCGTGTTCGACGACGATCACGGTGTTGCCCATGTTTCGAAGGCGTTTTAAGCTTTCAATCAGCAGTTTGTTATCACGCGGATGCAGTCCGATCGAGGGCTCGTCCAAGATGTAAGTAATACCGACGAGCGAACTCCCGAGCTGCGAGGCCAGGCGAATGCGTTGGGATTCGCCGCCGGAGAGCGAAAACAAAGGGCGATCGAGCGAAAGATAACCCACGCCGACCTTGGCCAAAAACCCTAAGCGTTCCAGAGTCTCTTTAATGAGCCCGCCCGCGATCTTTTCTTCGCGCTCCGAGAGTTTGATCTCGTTTAAAAACTTCGGCAGACTGTCGATCGGCTTGGCGCCGACCTGAGCGATGTCGAGCCCCGAAATCTTGAACGCCCGCGATTCTTGGGATAAGCGACTTCCGCCGCATTCTTTACAGGGCTCGCGGTATTCGTAATGGTGGTTTTCGTCCGAGGATTCTTCGTCCTCGTCGTCCGATTCGGCGTAAGACTCGTAACCGATCCCGTCGCAGCGTTTGCAGGCGCCGAGAGGGCTGTTGAACGAAAACACGCGAGGCTCGGGCGAAGGCAGATAGATCTCGCACTTCGTGCAGGCGAAGTTCTGCGACAAAAAACGCTCGCGAGTCTTCCCGTTCGAGAGGTGTTCGACCAAGGTCAAAATCCCCTTAGAGAGCTTCAATCCAAGATCGACACTTTCGTAAAGCCTAGCCTGAAGGCCCGAATCTTTCGGCTTCACGATCACCCGGTCGATCACGACTTCGATCGTGTGCTTGTAGGTTTTTTCAAGTCGGATCGGATCCGAAAGATCCCTCAGCTCGCCGTTCACGCGAACTTTGCTGAAACCCTTTTGGCGCAAGCTTAAAAGCTCCTTTTGGAATTCGCCCTTTTTCTCGCGCGCGATTGGCGATAGAACCGACAGCTTCGCCCCTTCATCATAGGATAGAATCGAATCGACGATTTGCTGGGTCGAAAGGGACGCGATGGGATCGCCGCAATTCGGGCAAAACGCCTGCGAAATTCGAGCGTAGAGCACGCGCAAGTGGTCGTAAATCTCGGTCACGGTTCCGACCGTCGAGCGCGGGTTGTATGAGGTCGTTTTTTGAAGGATCGCAATCGTGGGCGACAATCCCGCAAGCTCGTCGACGTCCGGTTTTTCGACTTGTTCGAGGAACTGGCGGGCGTAAGTCGAAAAAGTTTCGATGTAGCGACGCTGGCCTTCGGCATGGATGGTGTCGAACGCAAGCGAGGACTTCCCCGAGCCCGACGGGCCGGTAATCACGGTGAAGGACTGATGCGGAATCTTGACGGACACGTTCTTTAAGTTGTGAACGCGCGCGCCTTTGATTTCGATTTCTGAGTCAGAACTGGAATTTTTCATGCCCTAGTTTCTCGGCCGCCGCCTGGAGGGCCGCTTCGAATTTCGAGCGAATTTCCTTCAGTAAAGTGGCACTCTGGGCTTCGAAGCGCATCACGATGACGGGTTGAGTATTGGATGCCCGGATCAAGCCCCAGCGATCTTCATAGTCTACACGAAGTCCGTCGATCGTGGTGAGTTTTGCTTCCGGATCTTTCAAAAGTTTGGCGGCTTCCTCGATCAGCGCGAATTTTTGGCTCTCGTCGCAGTCGATCCGGATTTCGGGGGTATTCGTCACGGGTTTCAGATCCGCAATCAGGCTCGAAAGCGTGCCGTTTCGTCCCACGATATCGTAAAGTCTTGCAGCCGAATAAATGGCATCGTCAAAGCCGAACCATTGATCGGCGAAAAAGATATGGCCCGACATTTCGCCCGCCAAAAGCGCCTTGGTCTCTTTCATCTTGGATTTGATGAGCGAGTGCCCGGTTTTCCACATAATGCCATGGCCGCCGTTTTTTTCGATGTCTTGATAAAGGCGGTTGCTCGATTTCACCTCCGAGATAATGGTCGCACCCGGGTGTTTTCTTAAAACATCGCGCGCAAAAATCACCATCAGTTCGTCGCCGTACAAGATCCGTCCCGTTTCGTCGACGGCACCGATACGATCGGCATCGCCATCGAAGCCCACGCCGAAATCGGCACCGTGTTTTTTTACTGCGGCGACCAGATCAGCCAGGTTCTCGGGAACGGTCGGGTCCGGATGATGGTTCGGAAAGCGTCCATCGAGTTCGCAGTAAAGCTCGATTACTTCGGCTCCGATCGCGCGAAAGAGGTCGGGCGCCACGGTCGATGCGGTTCCGTTCCCCGAATCCAGCACGACTTTCAGGCGGCGTTCGGGTTTGATTTGGTTTGCGACGTATTCGAGGTAAGGCGGAATGATCTCGGCTTCTTTGACCGACCCGCGAGCGCGCTCGGTGAATTTTCCGGCCAGCATCAGGTTTTTGATTTCTTGAATCTGCTCGCCGTGAAGCGTGTCTTTTTCGATCCCGATCTTAAAACCGTTGTATTCGGCGGGATTGTGCGAGCCCGTGATCATGATGGCGCCGTCGGTCTGATAGTGATGCACGGAAAAATAGGTCAGCGGCGACGGGCAAACGCCGATTTTAATCACGTGGATTCCGCCCCGGGTCAGACCTTCGATCAGACCCTCTGCGTAATCGTCGCTCGTCAAGCGGCAGTCGCGGCCGAGGGTGATGGTGAGGCGATCTTTTTTGAGCTTCGAATAGGCGTATTCGGCGTAAGCAAGCCCCAGGTGTTCGGCAAAATCCCTCGAAAGGTCTTTTCCGGCGATGCCCCGGATGTCGTATTCCCTGAAAATGGACGGGTTGATCGAGATCATGCGAGTCCTCCGTAATGAAGCGCCTGAGTGATTGCATAAACCATGCTACTCGGGTCGGCGCGGTTTTTCCCGGCAAGGTCAAAGGCGGTTCCGTGATCGACCGAAGTGCGGATCATCGGAAGCCCAAGGGTCATGTTCAAACTGTTGCTGAAATCCGAAAGCTTGACCGCGATCAGGCCCTGATCGTGGTACATCGCCACGATTACGTCGTGTTTGCGGGCGCGGGTTTTTTCGATCGCAAAAAACGAATCGGCGGGATGAGGCCCCGTCACCGTGACCTCGCGATGTTTCTTTTGAAACGTTTTGATCGTCGGCAGAATGATCTTCTTTTCTTCGTCGCCCAAAATGCCGTTTTCGCCGGCATGCGGGTTTAAGCCCAGGACCGCGATCGAAGGGCGGCTGCGGCCCAGGATTCGTTTTGCGTAAGTGTACGCATGATCCAGCGTGACCGAAAGCCGCAAAGACGTCAGTTGTTTTGAGACTTCACGAAGCGCGCAGTGATTGGTGACCAGGGCCACGCGAAAAAGATCGTTCGCGAGCAGCATCGTGACGTTTCGGGTATGGGTCAAATCCGCCAAAAAATCGGTATGTCCCTTAAAAAAGTATCCACCCGCCTGAAGGCGTTCTTTACTGATCGGGCCCGTGACCATCACGCGATCTTTCGGGGCCGCCATCACGAACTGGGTCGCCGTTTCGATCGCCCATCCCGATTGGTAGCCCGCCGACGCGCGCTCGGGCGGCTCGAAAAAAGTCGGACGTACGGCGCTCAGTTTTGATTCGTATTTTCGAAAAGGTTTTTTCGAGCCGAAAATCACGACCTCGCATTTTTTCAGGCGAGGCGCCAACATCAGCAATGCTTTGGCGGTGACTTCGGGGCCGATTCCCTCGGGATCGCCGGGAGTGATGACCAGTGCCTTCGGTTTCATGATTTTTTCGAATTGATTTTGACGTAGTTCAACGAGCGTTCGCGATCGAGCCAAAGCCGAATCTGATGCTGAAACTCATGTTCCATCAGCTTCGCGCGGATGGCGTTCTTTTCTTTTTGAAGGCCGGAATCGTCGTCCGATTTGATGGCGCTGACTTTCACGATCGAAAAATTTTTGCCGTCGTCGAAAACCGGGCTGATTTTTTGGGTCCCCAAATTTCGGACCTCTTTCTGAAGGGTCGAAGACATCTCGCGATACGGAAGGTAGCCGAGATCGCCGTCGCTTTCGTTTTCGTTGTACTTTTGAGCGATCTCTTTGAACGAGTCGCTTTTGCCCGCGTCCGCTTTTTTCAGGTCTGCAAGCGCGCGCTCGGCTTCGGCTTTCGCCAGGGCCGAGGTCTTAAAGCGGCTCTTCGGAACTTGAATGAGAAAAACGTGAAAGCTTCCGCGAAAAGATTTCGAACCGGCATGCTCCAGGTTGTATTCGGCCCGGATGTCGTCATCCGAGACGGCGGCCTTGTTTCGGATCTCGCGATCGATCAGTTGGCGTTTGGCAAGCGAGATGCGCATCAGCGAAAAGTAATCGTCGAACTGAAAACCTTCGCGCGAGAGGGCGCCGCGAAGGGCCTCGCGATCGATGTGAAGATTGTTTTGGATCCCGTTGACTTCCTGTTCGACGTCCGAGTCGGAGACGGGAAATTTTTCGGTGATGAGCGTCTCGTCGATCAGAAAACTCACGACTTCGGCATCGCTCGGGTGCGGTTCTTTCGCGATCGCCGAGTTCGCGAAAATCGGGTCGACCTTCATGCGAAGCGGGGCCAGCTTTCGGAAGCGGGCGATGTCGGACTTGAAGATGGCCTTCTTGTTGACGATGGCCTCGATGCGATCGACGACTTCGGAGTGCGCAGAGGTATAGCAAAAACCAACGATGCTGAGCAGGACAAAAAAAGAAAAACCTCGAATGTTCATCACATTCAAGGTTTCTCATAATCGGTTCGAGATGTCTATCGCAGGGCGCTTTCGTTGATCGAAACTTTCGCCTTTTGACGCAATCCGCTTAAGTAGCGCGAAACGATCTCTTGGCGCTTTTCTTCGAGGACGATCCGCTTCACGCGCGTGTGATCCACTTCCGCCCACGAGTGTTTTCCGGTCAGGCGAATCAGGTGCACGCCGAAGGCGGTGCGAACGACGCCGGTCATATCCCCTACCCGTCCGAGCTTCAGCGCGGCTTGGTAGTAAGAAGGGTCCAGTCGATCTTTCATGCGATAATCCATGTCGCCGCCCATGGCTGCGCTCGGGTCTTCCGAGTTCTTTTGAGCCGCTTCCGCGAAAGACATCTTTCCGGAGCGGATTTGCGACGCCAGTTGATTCAGCTTCGCGGTCGCCTTTTGCACTTCATCGGCGGACGCGTTTTGTGGAAGCGCAATAAAAATGTGACTCGTGCGGATTTCGGGATGACTGTTATACCAGCCCTTTGCCTGAGAATCCGAAAGGGTGATGCGTTCGAAATCGCTTCCGAGTTTTTTCTCTAACAGGGCATAAAAAAGGACGTTGTCGATTTTTTCGGCGACCGCAGGGTCTTGGTCGAGCTTCAGTTTTTTCGCTTCTTGGATCGCGGCCTCGCGTTTGACGAGTTCGTCGACGGCGGCTTTTTTCGAAAGCGCCGGGGCACCGCTGTGCGATTGCTCCGTAATCAGGGTATTAACCTGTTCGAGCGTAATGGGCTGGTTGTTGACTCGGGCCACTTCGACGCTCGCGTGCGCCGAGACCGAGAAAACTTGAAAGCCGATCACTACCAGAGAAGCCACCAAAGAAGTAGGAATGAATTGATTCATAAACTCAGTTTAACAGGCTTTTCGGGTTTTCAAATGCTTTCGATGCGATTTTTTGAAAGAAAAGATCAAGTTCAAAAAGATGACTCCGCAACGATTCGAACGGAAGCTGAAGCACGATTTTAGACTCGGGGGTCAGTGAGACTCGCGGGTCACGCACGCCCTTCGGGCCGACGTACAGCTTCATCACTTCATCGGCATCGATGGCCGTCGTTTTTCTGACGGTCATTGAAACACGCGAAAGACTGATGGAAAGCTGTTCGACGCCCACTTGTTTGAGCAGGTTTTTCAGCCGGATGAGCCAAAACAGATTTTCGGTTTTTTCGGGGATTTTTCCGAATCGGTCGCGGAACTCTTCTTGAAGGGCGTCGATTTGGGCGCCGGAGCGCGCGTTCGAAAGTTTCCGGTAAAGCGAAAGTCGGAGTTTCGGGTCGGGCACGAGTTCGGCGTCGATTTCGCAAACCACCGGAACCTGGATTTCGGGCTCGAAATGCCGTTCTTCGACGTCGATCTTCTGCCCGCGAAGTTCTTGAATCGCCTCCTCCAACAATTCGGTAAAAAGATCCATCCCAACCGAAGCGATATGGCCGGATTGTTCCGCGCCCAAGAAGTTTCCGCCGCCCCGGATTTCGAGATCGTGGGAGGCGATCTGGAATCCGCTTCCGAGCTCGACAAATCGCTGAAGCACGTCGAGCCGCATCTTGGCTTCGGTCGTGAGGGTTCGCTCCTCGTCGACGAGCAAATACGCATAGGCCCTGCGATGGCTTCGGCCCACGCGTCCGCGAATTTGATACAGCTGTGCCAATCCCAGTTGATCGGCGCGGTGGATGACGATCGTGCCCGCGTTCGGAACGTCGATCCCCGATTCGATGATGGTCGTGCAGACCAGAATTTGCGCATGGCCCTGATAAAACTCGATCATGCGCGATTCGATTTCGGATTCGCTCATTTGCCCATGCGCGACGATGATCTTCGCATGGGGTACGAGTTCGCGCAGCTCTTTGGCGCGATTTTCGATCGTTTGAACCCGGTTATACAGGTAAAACACCTGCCCGCCGCGCGCAAGCTCCGTGTCGATCGCCGATTTGACGAGCTCGTCCGAATCGTGCGAGACGAAGGTTTTAATCGGCTGTCGGTTCGTGGGCGGGGTTTTGATCAGGCTGATTTCTTTCAGCCCGGCCAAGGCCATGTTGAGCGTACGCGGAATCGGGGTCGCCGTCAGCGTCAGCGAGTGGGTGTTCGCCTGAAGTGCGCGCATTTTTTCTTTATGTTCGACGCCGAAGCGATGTTCTTCGTCGATGATGAGGAGCCCGAGCCGGTTCCACTTCACGTCTTTCGAAAGCAGGCGATGCGTGCCGATCATAATGTCAACTTGCCCCTCGGAAAGTTCACGAATCAACTCCGTCTGCTGTTTTTTCGTCTTAAAGCGCGACAGCGATTCGATGCGGATCGGAAAATTCTTCATCCGACGCCGAAACGACTGCTCGTGCTGAAACGCAAGCAGAGTCGTCGGGACGAGAAGCGCCACCTGATAGCCGCTTTGAACCGCTTGAAAGGCCGCGCGCATCGCGACTTCGGTTTTTCCGAAGCCGACGTCGCCACAGACGAGACGATCGAGCAGCTTGCCCGATTCCAGATCCGCCAGCGTAGCCTCAATCGCGTTCATCTGCCCTTCGGTCTCGGTGAATTCGAACTCGTCCGAAAAATCGAGGTAATCCTGATTTTGGCCCACGAACTTCGAGCCTTCCAAGAGTGAGCGTTTGGCATAGAGCTCGACCAAGTTGACGGCGAGTTTGCGTGCCGATTCGCGCGCCTTTTGTTTCGCCTTTTCGAACTGTTGCGTGCCGAGCTTGTCGACCGACGGGTTTCCGCCCGCGCCGACGTATTTTTGAATCGCGTTTAATCGATAAACCGGCAGATAAAGTTTGTCGCCGCCCGAGTATTCGATGAGCAGGTATTCCCCCATCGTCCCGCCTTGCGCGCGCAGCTCTTGAAGGCCCAAGTACTTACCGACGCCGTGGAGCGAATGGACGACGTAATCGCCGACGTTGAGGTCGTTCAGATTCGAAAAGGCTTCGGTTTCGCCCTCTTTGAATTCGGCGGCGGGCGAAGCTTTTGCCGGTTTTTTCGATGGAACGGCGGTTTTTCCGAAGAAAAGCGTTTCCGAAACGATGACGATTTTTTCAGTCAAAAACAAACGCGATTCGCCCGGATCGCGATTCAAAATCGTAAAAAACGGATTGCTCTGCACGCGCTTGAGCAGAAATTTCAGGCGCTCTTGATGCGTGAGGCTTCGGCACCCGACCCAGACGAAAAACCCGTCGTCGAGCCATTCGAATACGTCTTTTTCGGTCAGGCGCTCGGGTAAAACAGGTTCGCTCGGAATCGGCGGCTGGGCGGTTTCGTCTTGCGGAACGCTTCGGGCGACGAAGGTGGCGCGCTCGATTCCGGTTTCGACCAGCGAGTCCGCACGCGAGTAAAGGCCTTCGAAATCGGGCGTGATCCAGTAGGGCTGTTCGTATTTCGCCTGCTCTTGGCGCAGGCTTTTTATCGCGTTTTTGAGGTCCAAGCGAAGCTGCTCGGGCTCGAAGGCGATGAGGGTCGTATCTGTGGGCAGATAATCGTTCAAGGCACCCGTATGCGAATACACGAACGGAATCCAGGTGCGATAGTGATCGGGTAAAAAACCGTTTCGGATGTTTTCAAAAATAGGGTCGCGGATTTTTCGCGAAATCTGGTGGTGGTCGCAAAACGCTTTGACCGCTTCGAGAACGAGCGATTGTTCTTTCCACGGAAAGACGACTTCTTCGGCGGGAGTCACCGCCAGCGACTCGACCGGATTTTCGGTTTTGATCGTCCGCTGGGTTTCGGGGTGGAAGGGGCGGATCGTTTCGATGAGCGTATCGAAGAACTCGATGCGGAAGGGTTCGGGATGCGTAGGAATAAACAGATCCAGGATCTCGCCGCGAACGGCGAACTGACCGGGCTCTTCGACCGTTTCGCTTTGAACATAGCCTAAGCCCCGAAGCTGGTCGCGCAGTTGCTCGCGCGAGCCGGTGTCGAGCGAAGTCGAAAGCGTCAGGTGAAGCTGCTCGTAAGCTTCGGTTGGAAGGGTGGGTTGAATCCACGACTCGACTGACGCCAGGATGATCGTCGAGGGCTGACGGCGCTTTAAGGCGTCGAGCACGCGAAGTCGCTCGATTTTTTGAGTGATCGAAGACGATACGGGCGAAAAAGGCGCATGTTCCCACGCCGGCCAAGTATAAAGCGTGACGTTATGGCCGCCCGCGCGATTTTCGGCCTCGACCAAACTTTGAAGCGTGAGCTCCAGCTCTTCGAGAAACTCGCGCGAGTGACACAGAAGGACGACCGGGGATTGGGACCGTGCGCACCGGAGCGCATGAAAGGCATGCGTGAGGGTCGAGCTAAATTTTATCTCGATCCGATCTCCAGCCATTGACTCACCCTTTCTTAATCAAGTAACCTTTTGGATACAGAATGAATTCGAAAAAAATCCTTCCTTTCGAAATCCGGACGACGCAGCTCTCCCAGGCGCTTTTATACCTGTGGATTCCGCTGCTGTTGTCGCTTCCGATTTTTGTGTCGAAGGAGATCCGGATCATCCCCTATTTAATCGCGATTCTGTTGATGATGGTAGTTTTTTTGTCGTTCTTCCTCGCGGCCCAACACTTTTTGAAGAAAGAAAAAGATGAGGATTTCTAAGCCCACGCTCAAATACATCCGAATCGGGCTTTCTTGCTGCGGAGACGACTGGATTCAAACCGAGTCGAGTCGCTATGACCTTGAGCGGCTGGGCTGCGTTCCGGCCGAAAAAAACGAAGATGCGAATCTGATCATCCTTCAAGGAACCTTGAACGACGCGCTTCGGACCGAGGCCGAGACTTTTTATCAAAACATGGCGGGGCCGAAATTCGTTCTCGCGGTCGGAACTTGCTCGTGCGACGGCGGCCTGTTTCCGCTTCCGAAATCGGACGCGATGCCGATCGACGTTTACGTCACGGGCTGCCCGCCCAGACCCGAGGCGATCATGAACGGCGTGCTTTCGTTGCGGGAGATCCAGAAATGATTCAAAAGACTCTCGATCTGGGTCCCATTCATCCGTGGCTTCCGGGGGCGATGAAGCTTTCGCTCGACCTTCGCGGCGATCAGATCGTGTCTTCGCGCGCGGAGTTCGGATATCTGAACAAGGCGATCGAATCGAAAGTGAAGGGGCGGAAAATTTCGGATGCCCAGCGGTTTTTCGGCCACCTGGAGCCCGAGAGCGCGTTCGCTCTGGACCGGATTTTCAGCGAAACGATCGAGAAGGCGCTGGAGCTTCAACTGTCGGGTCGTTCGGGCTGGATTCGCGAGCTGACGACCTTGATCAGCGAGCTGAACGGTTATTTGAAATATTTGGCGCTGATGGCCGGTAGGCTCGGCCTTCCGATTTTGGAGAATATCCTGCTCAAGCACCGCGAAGAGCTGCTCGATCTGATCGAGCTTTTGACCGGATCGCGCTACGGCTATTCTTTTCTTCAGCCCGGCGGTTCGCGCTACGACGTGACCGACGGATTCATCGAACGCCTAGAGGCATGGATGAACGCTTACGAAAAAGACTACTCGCGAATCGAAGCGATGTACCTTTGGACGCATCCGTTTCATAATCGCCTGAAATCGCTCGGCCGGGTCGTCGACGACGGAAACCTGGGGTTCGTCAGCCGCGCGGCCGTCGAGACTACGGCTTACGGCTGGGTCAGCCACGCCGAATCGCGACTGCTGTATGCGCTGAAGCAGACGGTCGAAATTTCGGACGATCTTCATACCCTCGTTTCAGAGCGGCATTTGGGCGGATTTCAAGTCAAACCGCTTTCGGAAATCGAGCAAACGAAACCCAAGCACAAAAAAGTTTCAAGCGAACTTCCGACCGGACGAGGAAACTGGTCGCTGGAGTTGGCGCTAGGCGACGGTCTTTTGATCGAAGAGATGCGGGTTCAAAGCCCGTCGCACGAAATCAGCCGCGCCATTCCGGGCGCGCTCGAAGACGAAGCCTACGAAGACATTCCGCTCATTCTTCAGAGTCTGAATTTTCTCGTCACGGAGATCGACCGATGATGCCGGCTTTTTGGATGATCTTGAGCGCGATTCTTTGTTTCTTTCCGATCTCGTTTCTGGTCTACGTCGCCAGCGAGCGGGTAAACGCGATTCACCAGGCGCGCGTGGGTAAGGCGATCGGCGTGGGCGGTTTTTTGAGCCAGTCATGGATCGACATGATCGCCGATTTGAAAGGCATTCGAAGCCGGGCCCTGATCGGAATTTACTTTCTTCAGTACCTGATCATCTTTTTTCTCGATTTCGACCTGAAGCTCGTGTTTTTGATTTACCTGGCATTGAATGCGTTGGTTTTAACCTTAAGCTCGAAGACCGATCTTGACGACGTCGAAAGCCGGATCGAATCCGATCGCAAGCAGATGCGTTTTTTGCTGGCCTCGGTATTGGCGTTCATCAGCGCGTTCGTGTGTTTCATTCATTCCGGAAGCACGAGCCTGGGCCACGTCGTCTGGTCGCCGGTGTATCTGATCTTTCTGCCTGTCTTCGTGATCGCAGGGATGATCCTGTTCGGCGAGTACCCGTTTTCGGGGGTCGTGCGCGAATCTTCGCGATGGATCGATTCGGCCCGGTTTTACATCTGGTGCGCGGTGGCGGCGCAGTTGTTTTTGGGCGGAAGCGCGTTTTTCGTCGACCTCCACCTGAAGGCTGCGGCATTATTCGTTTTCTTTCGGCTTCTGGCCCAGTATTTTCCGCGTTACACCCAAAAGGACGTTTTCCGGCTCGGGGTCGTTTATCTGATTCCGATCGCGCTGGTGCTCTGGTTTTGGGTGACGATCGTGCACGGGGTTTGGGCATCGGGAGGGTTCAATGCTTAAGCAAATCCTTCGTCATTTTTTGAATCGCGACGAAGTTCGCAAGATCGATACCGAGTTTTATCCCGATCCGGTTTCGTCGCGCGGGAAAGACGATTTTCCGGCCCGCGCCCGGGGGCTTTTGTTCAACGAGATCGAAAAATGCACCGGCTGCGGCGATTGCGTGAAGGTCTGTCCCGCGGCCTGCATCGTGGTCGAATCGCAGGTGAATGAAAAGAACAACCGCCATTGGGTTTCGAAGTACGACATCGATTTTTCGAAATGTATTTTTTGCGGCCTTTGCGTCGAGGTGTGCGAGCCGAATTCGCTGGTTCAGACGAAAGAAGTGCAGCCCGCCGTCTACGACCCCAAGGATTTGATCATGAGTTTCGGAAGGGGTGAGTTGTGAGCCGGCTTCTGGATCTTTTGATTCTGCTTTCGATTTCGGTTTTCGTCATTTCCGGCCACCCGACCTTGGGCATTTTGTTTCTGTTGGTGAACCTTGTTTTCGCCACGCAGTTTTGGAAGACGCTGCTTCTGATCGGCTCGGGTTCGGGATCCGTCGGTGCCGGACGCCGCGTCCGGGCCGCGATTCTGGCCATCGTTTTTACCGCGATTTTGTACTTCGCCACGAGTGAGCCGCAAAGTGTTTCGCTGGGATCGAGCGCGATCGAGTCGTGGAACGGAGATTTCTTTCCGATCGTCGCGGCGTTATTCTTCCTGACTTCTCTTTTGCTGGTGGGATTGATCACGGAGAAACGAAAACGATGATGCTGGGGCTGGCGTTGATCATCGCGGCGTATGCGTTCTACGGACTTTTTTCGGCCGAAAACGGCGCTGAACTCGCGCTGGCGCTGGTCCGCGTGGCGATTGCCGCGTTCGGAGTGATCGCCCTGACCGGACACGGCGGCGTCATGATCTCGGCTGCGCTGTTCGTGAACGTCGCGGCCGTGTTGGTGGCCATGGCGATTTTGCGCAAAGAAGTTCAACTGCCTGAAAGAGACGCCGCGCCCGACGCCGGCGGACAGAGTGGAGGCGATGAATGAACCACTTCGGCATCTTTCAGTTCACCCAGGTTTCGCTTTTCGTGATGTTGGTCGCTCTGGTGGGCCTCGTTCGCGAACGCAAGGTGCTTCCGTTTTTGCTCGTCATTTTCGGCGCGATGATGAACGGCGCGATCGCGGCGGCGTTGATCGCAGCCACCGTGCTTTGGGTGCGCTTCAACGAAGATGCGCCGAAGGGGCTGAGGCTCAAGGACGCGATGTCGGTTCTTTTTTTGATCGTCGCGGCGGCGGTGCCCACGCCCTATCGCGAGTTTATGCTTTGCTTGGGAACGCTGGCGCTTTCGATCCATTTTGCGATCGGAAACTTGGGCATCATTCCGGCGCTGTTGCTCGTGCACCTTTATTTGGGTGACGAGATTCCGCTGGAGTTCGTTCTCGGCGCTTCGGGGGCCTACATCGTGATCGCCGAAATCTTTAAGCTTTCGAAATCGAAGTACACGCGGCGGGTGCTTCAGTTCATCGAGATCCCCGCGATCGTGGGCATTCTTTATCCGCTCAAAGACGATTTCGTGATTTGGGCAAGCGACGAGCTTTTGCTGTGGATCGCGACCGGACTTTTCGTCGCGATCGGCGGGGTCATGCTGTGGGCGCAGGTAAAAAACCCGGATTTCTCGGCTATTTATCAGAAAATGAATGCTTGGACGCTTCGGCGCCTGCAACCGACCGGAAGCCTTTCGGCCAATCGCGTGAGTTGGATCGATCCTTCTCCGCCTGAGCGGCCGCTCGGGTTCTCGGTCTATCTTGATCGCTTGTTTTGGGGCTTGGCCGCGATTCTGGTCGCGTGGGGCGCGCTGATCCTGCTTGCGCAAGGGGGCGGATGGTGAACTTCGAATGGAACGCGCTGAACGGAGTCGTCTTTCTTTCGTGGCTTTTAACGACACCTTTTTCGGGCCTGGCGGGAGTGATCCTGGCCGGGCTGGTTTTGTTTTCACGCTCGATTCCGATCGACCTCATGCTCTTGCTGACCTTGACGCTGATTTCGTTCATTGGGGCGGCGAGAAAGGCGCGGAGAAGGCACGTCGGCGTCACCCAAAAATATTATTCGATCCGCATCGCCGGGGTTTTGATCGCGCTCGTAGGGTCGATTTTCTATCCGCCGCTGATGATGGCGGGGCTTTTAATTTCGCTTCCGATTTTTCTTTGGTCGCTGCTCTTTGATGCGCACTTCGAGTCGATGACGATTCGGGCTTACCTGAGTTCGACGGTCATCCCCGCGCTGACGACGCTCGTGGTGCTCGGACGGATCAAGCCCATGGTGACCGCCGATTTCGGCCAGATCTGGGACGTGACGTTCGTTACGGTCGGCCTGACGACTTTGCTGATCGGTTCCGTCTTGGGGTTTTTAAAACAAAAAACGAAGTCGCTCGTCATTTCGTTTACCCAGGCCTGGGTCGGGCTTGCGCTTTTTCTGCTCGTCATCGACGCCGATCCGCAGGTTCATTTCGCGTTGAGCGCGCTGTTTTGCTTTTCGGTGGCGGGGCCGGTGCTTTGGATCGAAGGGAAGCGGCTCGGGCATCAGGCCGAGACGTTGAGCCGGATTCTTTTGCTCGGAATGCCCGGGTTTTTAAGCTTTTCCACTTTGTTTTATTCGATTCGGAGCATTGCCGAGTTTAACGTGAATTGGATCTGGTTTTTGATCGTCGCGTTCTTTTTTCAAACGCTCGGGATGATGGCGAATCATTACGCTTGCGACGGCGCCAGCCCGGAAAGCGCGACGGTTTCGCAGGGGCGCCGGGTCTGGATGAAGTTCGGGCTCGTGATCCTCGTTCAACTGCTGTGTTCGGCCGCGCTGTACTGGCTTGATCTTTCGGGGGCGAAATGACGTTCATGAACTGGTTGCCGGAGCTTTCGATTTTTGTTCAGCTTTTCATTCTGCTGGCCTGCATGAACTTCAGGCCGGTCAGCCATCGTTCGATTCCGCTCGTTTGCGCGTTTTTAAGCGCCGTCACCCTCGGTTATTTCGGCTTCCGTTCGGATCTGGCGTTTTTCGACAGCCCGGCGCGAGTCCTGCTTTCGGATTCGCTTTCGCTGTTCGGTCGGATGTTCGCGCTTTTGTTTTTGACGATGGGGGCGTTGAACCTTCACCTTCACCGGCGCCTGAGTTTCGGGGCGAAACAGCGGGCGACGCTCTTTATGCTGTTTTTCTCGCTTTTTTTATGCGGTCTTTTCGAGGCCAATAGCATCGTGCTTTTCATTGTGTGTTGGGTCGGCGCTTACATCGCGATGGCGAAGCTCGTGCTCATTGAGTCTCAACTGAGCGACAACTGGATTCGCGCCGTTCGTCAGCGCACGATTCCGCTTTCGGTGATTTTAAGTCTTTCGTTGTTGTTGTTTTTGATCACGGCCAACGCGTCGGGATCGATTTACATCACTGATTTTATTGACTGGATCAAGCACGCGCACAGCGCGCAGCCGGCATTGGCCGCCACCGGGGGATTGATCGTAGTCTTGGGCGCCTTACTCGTGCACGGCATGGTGTTGCAGGGGCCGGCCCCCATCGCGCTTTCGATGCTGAATCTTTTTTTGTGGTGTTCGGCTTCGGTTTTTTGGTTTCGCATCGGCGTCCCGTTTTTGAGCGAATCGGGAGTGCTTCCGAAATCGATGGCACAGCTGTTTTTGGGCGGGATTTTCGCGCTTTTTTCGCTTCGTTACGCGATTCAGGCGCTGCGGACGCAGGATTCGGTCCGCTGGTTGTCGGCCTTTTATCCGGCGTCGATCGGAATGGGATTTTTTCTGCTCGTTCTGGGCGTCGATCAGGCCATGCCGATGTTCTACGTTCTGAGCGTTGCGTTTCTGTTCACGTTTTTCTTCGCCGGGCAGGCGTTTTTAGAAACCGAGTACCGCAACAAAATCCCGATTTTGTTTAGTTTGTTGGCGCTGGTCGGAATCCCGCCGTTGATTCTGGGCGATGAATACTACCGGTTGGTCAGAGGGACGTATCAGGCGGGACTGCTTCCGGTTTCGATCGTGTTAGGCGTGGTTTGGCTCGCATTGTCGATCTCGACGGTTCAGATGTTCGCGAAAGTGATTCTGATCAAAAACGGACGAGCGACTGATCGCAAGATGCTTTCGGACGAAGTGATTTGCATGGGGATTTACGCGGTGTGCGTCATTGCATTGACGGCCCTTCGTCCTGCCTTGATCGCGCTTTTAAATGACCACCCTCTGCCCTATTTATGGTAAGGTAAATCAAAGTAAATTAGTAACCAACCAAAGGATATGGAATGGACTACCTTCCTGTGCTGATCATGATGGCGGCGGGAGCGGGTATCGGCGGCGCAGCCCTTCTCGTGACCTCGTTCCTCGGCCCGAAAGATCCGAACAAAATGAAAGATGCTCCGGTCGAATGTGGCGTTCCTCCGGTCGACCCCGGGAAACACCAACGCGTTTCCGTTCGCTTTTTTTTGGTCGCGATTCTTTTCCTGCTGTTCGATCTTGAGGCTGTCTTTTTTTATCCTTGGGCGGTCGTTTATAAAAAATTCCTCAGCATGGGGAACTTCATTCTTTTGGAAATGCTCGTTTTCGTGGCGGTGTTGATCGTGGGGTATCTCTATATCCTTCGTAAAGGCGCCCTCGACTGGGAGTAAGAGGACGGTATGGCAAAAGACGGTTCGGCGGATTTTTTTACCACTAAACTAGACGCGCTCATCGACTGGGGTCGCAAGAACTCTTTGTATCCTTTGACCTTCGGGACCAGCTGCTGCGGGATCGAGCTGATGTCGACGCTCGCTTCGGGCTACGACATGGCCCGCTTCGGTTCGGAAGTGATCCGCTTCTCGCCCCGGCAAAGTGATTTGCTCATCGTCGCGGGCATCGTGAATCTGAAAATGGCCCCCGTGCTTCGTAATATTTACGACCAAATGGCCGATCCGAAATGGGTGATTTCGATGGGCGCTTGCGCATCCTCGGGCGGGATTTTCAACGTCTACAGCGTCACCCAAGGGATCGATACGGTGGTGCCGGTCGACGTTTACATTCCGGGATGTCCGCCTGCGCCCGAAGGCTTGCTCAACGCGCTTTTGCGGTTGCGCGATTCGATCACGAAGGGCGAAACGCACACGCAACGCCGCGAGCGCATGCTGCGGGAGAAGCAATCATGAACGTTTTGACGCCGATTCCGACGAATTACGGTTATTTTCTCGAAAAATTCGGCCCGATCTGGACCCAACAAATCGAAGAATTGAAGGCCGAGCTGGGCGACGCGATCGAGCAGGTGTGGATGCCGGGGGTCGATCGCACGGACTTGCCGACGCTGTTCGTGAAAAAAGATTCGGCCATGACGCTCCTTCGTCAGCTGAAAGAAAAATACGGCTACCACTTTTTGACCGACTTGACCGCGACGGACGAAGAGACCGAACTTCGCTTCGAAGTCGTGTATCACCTTTTCGGAACCGAGACGAAAGCGCGGATTCGCGTGAAGGTCCGCATCTCTGAGAACGAAACGATGCCGACGGCGATTCCGCTTTGGGAAGGCGCGAACTGGGCCGAGCGCGAAGTGTTCGACATGTTCGGAATCCGCTTCGACGGACACCCCGATCTTCGCCGTATTTTGATGGACATGCGCTGGGAGGGGCACCCCTTGCGCAAGGATTATCCGCTTCGCGGATATCAAGTTTTCCTCACGCCCGAACCGATTGATCCGGAGTTGCTGAAATGAGCCAATCCAACAACCCACCTAACAGTTCATCGAGCGACGCACCCTTAGACATCGCCCGCTGGGGTTTCCCTTCGCGCCTCGACGTGACCTTGAAAAAAGACAGCGACGATATTTTTGAAGATTCGAAAATGCTGATCAACATCGGCCCGACCCACCCGACCACGCACGGCGCGTTTCGGATCATGGCGCGGTTAAACGGCGAGATCGTCGAGAAATCGTATTGCGAATTCGGCTACACCCATCGCGCAAAAGAAAAACTGGGCGAAAACCGCACTTATCACCAATTCGTGGTCTACACCGATCGTCTGAATTACTGCTCGTCGCTGATGAACAACGTCGCTTACGCGATGTCGGTCGAACGGCTGATGGGAATCGAAGTTCCGACTCGCGCGATCTGGATTCGAATGATGGTCTCGGAGCTTTCGCGGATCATCGATCACCTGATTTGTATCGGAATCAACGCCGTCGACTTGGGCGCGTTCTCGTTTTTCACCTATGCCTATCAACAGCGCGAATTGGCCTACACGCTCATCGAAAAATTGTGTGGCGCGCGCTTGACCACGTCCTACACCCGGATCGGCGGACTCATGGCCGATGCGCCCGAGGGCTGGGAAAAAGAATTGAAAGAATGGGTGAAGGACACCCGCAAGGTGATGATCGAGCTCGATAAGCTTCTGACCGAAAACCGCATTTGGTTGAAGCGCACGAAGGGAATTTCCGTCTTTAATAAAGAGCAATGCCTCAAGTACAGCTTCACCGGTCCGAATGCGCGCGCCGCGGGCCTCGACATCGATCTGCGCCGCGATCAACCGTGTCTTTTTTACGATCAAGTCGATTTCGACGTTCCGGTCGCGCAGACGGGCGACATCTTCGACCGCTTTTACGTGCGGCTTCAAGAGATCCATCAATCGCTCAACATCCTGACCCAATGCGCGGATCGCATTAAAAAAGGCCCGATCTGGGCCGAAGACAAGCGCACGCGGATTCCCGACAAAGACGTCGTGTACAACACGATGGAAGGCTTGATCCATCACTTCAAGTTTTTCATGACGGGCTTCAAGGTTCCCGAGGGCGAAGCGTACACGCCGTTCGAGGCCGCAAACGGAGAGCTGGGTTTTTATATTATCAGCAAGGGCGACACGCAGGCGCACCGCATGCGCATTCGCGGCCCGTCGTTCTGGCATTATCAGGGGCTTTCGCTGATGACCGAAGGCGGATACATCGCCGACATGATCGGCGCCCTGGGAAGCATCAACGTGATCGCGGGAGAACTGGATCGGTAATATGGCAAAGCACTTATCTCAGAAATTTCACGATGCCATGGCGAAGCTTGAGCCTCGCTATCCCAACAAGAAGGCCTTGATTCTTCCGGCCTTGCACGAGGCGCAGAAGGAATACGGCTGGCTTCCGAAAGAAGTACTCGAAGAAGTCGCCGAATACATCGGCGTTCACCCCGCGCAAATTCGCGAGGTAGCGAGCTTTTACACGATGTACAACCTGAATCCAGTGGGAAAAACGCATTTAAAGATTTGCACGAACGTCGCCTGTTGCCTGCGCGGCGCGAACGATCTGGTCGAATTCGCGGAGAAAAAACTCGGCATTCGTTGCGGCGAGACGACCCCCGACGGAGCGTTCACCTTGATGGAAGAGGAATGCCTGGGCGCCTGCACGACCGCGCCCGCGATGATGATGAACGACGATTACGTCGAAAACCTCGACATCAACAAGCTGAACGGCCTGATCGAGCGGACGAAGGCGGTGAAGTCATGAGCGAGACCAAAGACTATAGCGCGGATCTTTACAAAACCAAGCCGATCGAGGGTCAGACCGCGCTTTTCGTTCAGCATTTCTGGAACGATTCGAATCGCAAGCTTTCTTATTACCTCGAAAAGATGAACGGTTATCAATCGGCCAAAAAGGTGCTGACTGAAATGACCCCTGATGCCGTGGTCGACGAGGTCAAAAAAGGGAATCTTCGCGGACGCGGGGGCGCGGGCTTTCCGGCCGGAATGAAGTGGAGCTTCATGCCGAAGCAATCGCCGAAGCCCAAGTATCTGGTCTGCAACGCCGACGAATCCGAACCGGGCACCTGTAAAGATCGTCAGATCATGCGCTATACCCCTCACCTTCTGATCGAGGGGCTTTTGATCGGTTCGTATGCGATCGGCTGCCATCACGCTTACATCTACATCCGTGGCGAGTACACGCGCGAGGCGCAACTTTTGGACGAAGCCATCAACGAGGCGTATGCCAAGGGCTATCTCGGAAAGAAAATTTTCGGCACCGACTTTCAGTTGGACATCACCGTCCATCGCGGCGCGGGCGCTTACATCTGCGGCGAAGAAACGGGGCTTTTGAATTCGCTCGAAGGAAAGCGCGGCGAGCCCCGCGTGAAACCGCCGTTTCCCGCCCAGGCCGGAGCTTTCGGATGCCCTACCTCGGTGAACAACGTCGAGACGATTTCAAGCGTTCCTCATCTGATCCGCATGGGCGGCGATGAGTTCGCCAAACTCGGAAAAATCGACAAGTCGGGCGGAACGCGCCTGATTTCGCTTTCGGGACACGTAAAAAATCCAGGCATCTACGAAGCCCAAGCGGGTTCGCTCACCCTTCGGCAGATCATTTACGATCTGGGCGGCGGAATCTTGAACGACAAAAAACTCAAGGCCGTGATCCCGGGTGGATCGTCGTCTCCGATTTTGACCGCAGACGAAATTGACGTGGTTTACGACGTCGAGCCGCTGATGAAGGTCGGAACCATGATGGGTTCGGCTGCGATCATGGTCATCGACGAAGACACCGATCTGGTGAAGCTGCTCCTTCGGATCACGAAGTTCTACGCGCACGAGTCGTGCGGGCAATGCACGCCTTGCCGCGAAGGTTGCCAATGGATGGAGTCCATCCTGCACAAGATGATTCACGGCGAAGCGAAACCGACCGACATCGATCTGTTGGTCGACGTGGCCGGAAACATCGGGGGCAAGACCCTCTGTGCGCTCGGAGACGCCGCCGCCATGCCGGTACAAAGTTTTGTGAAGAAATTCAGGCCCGAATTCGAGGCCTACGTTAAAGGACAAAAACGACATGCCTAAGTGTACGATTGACGGACGTGAAGTCGAGTTCACGCCGGGAGAAAACCTGATTAAAGTCGCGAAACGCGCGGGGGTCGACATTCCGGTGTTTTGTTATCACCCGGGGCTGACCGTCGTGGCCCAATGCCGGATGTGCCTCGTTCAAGTCGAAAAAATGCCGAAGCTTCAGACCGCGTGCTCGACCATGGCCGGCGACGGAATGATCGTTCACACGCAAGCCGACGTTGCGGTCAAGGCGCGGGCGGCGACGATGGAGTTTTTGCTGCTCAATCACCCGCTGGATTGTCCGATCTGCGACAAGTCGGGCGAATGCGACCTTCAAGACAATTCTTACGGCCACGGGAGTCCGTACATGCGCGGTTCCGAAGAGCGCCGAACCTACGTCGACGTCGACATGGGTCCGGTCATTCAGAAGAACATGAATCGCTGCATTCACTGCACCCGCTGCATCCGCTTCGGCGAAGAAGTCGCGGGCATTCACGAAATGGTCGCGATCCAACGCGGTAACAACATCGACATCACCACCATCGACGGCAAGCAGCTTCAGACCGAATACGCCGGCAACTACTCGGACATCTGTCCGACGGGTTCGCTGACCTTGAAGGACTTCCGGTTTAAAAAGCGCGCCTGGATGCTGAAGAAAACCGCGACGATCTGCGAAGGTTGTTCGAAGGGCTGCAACATGGAAGTGCAGCATGAAGGAAACGTCGTGTACCGTTGCGTGCCACGCGAAAATCTGGAGATCAACCGCTATTGGCTCTGCGACGAAGGTCGCTTCAATTATCACTACACGCAAGATCCGACCCGCGTTCTGGAGCCCCGGGCGAAACACTCGGAAGGCTGGTCGCCGATCTCGTGGGAAGATGCGATCTTGGGCACGAAAGAAGAGATCGACGGGCAAAAGCCGCTCTTTCTGGTCGGAAGCGACCTGACGCTCGAAGAGCTGAAGACGATCCAGGAATACGTCTCGCTTCATCACAAAGGGGCTACGATTCAGCACTTCGGAACGCCGGGCATCGATTCGACCTCGAAAGACGGCGCGCTCGATAATATTTTGAAAATGAAGAGCAAGACCTCGAACTTAAACGGCGTCGAGAAACTCGGAATCCCGCCGCTCACTTCGAATTCGGTCAAGGCCGACACCGTGATCGTGTTTCGCGGCGGGCGGGCGCAATTGCCCGAGATCCAGGCGAAGCGGACCATCGGTTTCGGAGTTTATCTTGAAAGTGAAATCTCGAACTTCGACGTGATTTTGCCGGGTCTGGCTTTTACCGAAAAAGACGGAACGATCGTCAACCACATGGGCGTCGAGCAGCGTTTCAAGCGCGCCGTGCTTCCGCGCGGAAAATCGAAATCGGTTTCGGAAGCGCTGATGTTGCTTGCCCATAAGAAGACGAAAGTCGAGGCGAACGCATGAACTTCGAACTGACGTTTATGTGGATCAAAATCGTGATCGTGCTCGCGGGTCTTCTGAGCGTCGTCCCGATCATGCTGTTCGTCGAGCGCCGGGGTGCTGCCTTGATTCAGAACCGTCGCGGTCCGAACCGAATCGGTCCGTTCGGTTTTTTTCAGACGATTGCCGACGTGATCAAATTCGTGTTCAAAGAAGACCGCCCGCCCGGGCACGTGAATCGCTTCTATTGGCAGATCGCGCCTTGGATCGCGGTCATTCCCGCGTTCATGACTTTCGCCGTGATTCCGTTTGCGGGTCCGCTCACGATCAACGGCCAAGAGTTGCATTTTCAGCTGGCGAACTTGGACGTCGGGATTTTGTACTGCTTTTCGATCGCCTCGCTCGGAGTGTACGGCATCATCATGGCGGGCTGGGCCTCGAACAATAAGTTCTCGCTTTTGGGAAGCGTCCGAAGCTCGTCGCAAATGATCAGTTACGAACTCACGCTGGGCCTTTCGATCGTGGGGATTTTGATGATCTTTCAAAGCGTGAGGCTGGGCGACATCGCTTCGGCTCAGGGCGCGACCTTGTTTACGGTCGCCGGCTTTGATATTCCTCGTTGGGGGATCTTTCTTCAGCCGGTCGGATTCATTTTGTTTCTCATTTCGGTCTTCGCCGAAACGAACCGCTTGCCGTTCGATCTTCCCGAGGGCGAATCCGAGTTGATCGCCGGATATCACCTCGAATACGGTTCGATGCGTTTTGCGCTCTTCATGATGGCGGAATACATCAACATGGCCGTGGGTTCGGCGCTCATTGTGACGCTGTTTTTCGGCGGATGGCAGCTGCTTCCGGGGTTTACCTGGATCGCGCAGTCGTTTGCTCACGGCGATGCGAACATGCTTGCGATCTGGACGGTCCTGCTTCAAGGGCTTTCGCTCGTGGTTAAAATCGCTTTTTTTATGTGGTTCTTCGTTTGGGTCCGATGGACGCTCCCGCGTTTTCGCTTCGACCAGCTGATGAATTTCGGCTGGAAGGTGCTGTTTCCGATCGCGCTGCTGAACGTGTTCGTCACCGGAGTTCTTATTTACAAAGGGGTGCTTTAGATGTTGGCGCAAAGAAAGCCCGGCTTTTGGAACAAACTGTACCTGGTCGAGATCGCTCGCGGGTTATTGATCACGCTCAAAAACTTCTTTTTTCACAAAAAAGTAACGCTTCAATTCCCCGAGCAGCGGCGGAACTATTCCGAGCGCTACCGCGGGCAGCATTACATCAAGGCCGTCAACGGAGTCGAGAACTGCACGGCGTGCATGCTCTGCCCGACGGTGTGCCCGGCCGAGTGCATCCACATCGTCGCCAGCGAAGGTGATGACAAGGAAAAATATCCGGTCAAATTCGAGATCGACTCGCTTCGCTGTTGCTTTTGCGGAATGTGCGAAGAGGCTTGCCCGAAGGATGCGATCAAGCTCAGTAACATTTACGAAATGAGCCAGAAGAACCGGACGGTCTGGACGAAGGATTTTCTGATGGAACAACGGGGGAACAAGCCATGAGCTGGAGTCTGATCGCGTTCGCCGCGTTCGCCACCATCGCGATCGTGGGTTCATTGATGGTCGTTTTGAAGAAAAATCCGGTGGCTTCGGCGTTTTCGTTGGTGCTCGTGTTCTTTTCGTTCGCCGGCATGTACGCCATCATGGGCGCGCATCTGGTGGCGGCGCTTCAGATCCTCGTCTACGCGGGCGCCATCATGGTGCTGTTCGTATTCGTGATCATGCTGTTGAATCAGGATGCGCCGATTTCGGATTTGCGCGAAAGCAGCGGTCTTTTTAAGGGAATTACGATCTTAGCCCTTTTTGGCTTGGCCTCGGCCCTGATCCGCGCGGTTTTGCATGCGCGCGACATCCAGCCCACGGGCGATCTGACGCCCGAAAAAATTACCGAAATGGGGGGAAATCTTCAGGTCGTGGCCGAAACGCTTTTTTCGGACAAGCTTTTTCATTTCGATTTGATTTCGTTTCTGATCTTGGGGGCGATCGTGGCGTCGATCGCGCTCTCCAAGCGTAAAAACTCCAAAGGAGCCAAAGCATGACGATGACGGTAGAGCCCTGGATGATGCTCGTCGTGGCGGTCGTGGTTTTTTCGATCGGCCTGATGGGCGTGATTTTAAGAAAAAACCTGTTGGTCATGCTCATGTGCATCGAGTTGATGTTAAATGGCGTGAACCTGAGCTTCGTCGCGTTTTCGCGCCTTCACCACCTGATCGACGGCGACGTCACGGTCTTGTTTGTGATGGCGGTCGCCGGGGCCGAGTCGGCAGTGGGCCTGGGCTTGGTGATTGCCCTTTTTAGAACGCTTCGAACGGTGGATTCCGATCAAATCCAGATGCTGAGGGATTAAGACGATGACGCTTTCATTGATGATTCTGTTTCCGCTTCTCGGTTTTCTCATCAACGGTATTTCGCATCTGATCGCGGCCAGAAACGGAAAGCGGGTTTCGGGCGAGGTTTCGGGTTGGATCGCGACCTTGGCGATGATCGCTTCGTTCGTCGTCGCGGTTTATTTCTATTTCGGCCTGAAGGCGATGCCCGAAGATTCGCGGATGATCGAACAGACCCTGTTTCAATGGCTGAATCTGGGCGGCCTTTCGATTCCGTTCATGCTGAGGCTCGATTCGTTGAGCATCGTGTTCGCGCTTGTGATTACCGGCGTGGGTTCGCTCATCCATCTGTATTCGATCGGGTACATGAACCACGACGAAACTCCGGCTAAGTTTTTTTCATATTTGAATTTTTTCTGTTTCATGATGTTAAACCTGGTTTTGGGCGCGACTCTGCCGCACGTGTTTTTGGGTTGGGAAGGCGTGGGACTCGCAAGCTACCTCTTGATCGGTTACTGGTACTCGGACCCGGAAAAAGTCTCGGCCGGCCAGAAGGCGTTCATCATGAACCGCATCGGCGATCTGGCGTTTTTGATCGCAATGTTCGTCGCGTTCAAGCACTTCGGAACGCTCGATTTGATCGAGCTTCAGAAGGCGAATTTTTCGCCCGAGATCGCGACCGTATTCGGATTGCTGATCTTCTTCGCTTGTACGGGAAAATCGGCACAGATTCCGCTTTTTACCTGGCTTCCGGACGCGATGGCGGGCCCGACCCCGGTCTCGGCCCTGATTCACGCCGCGACCATGGTGACCAGCGGGGTTTATCTATTGAGCCGCCTTCAGCACGTGATTTCGGCTTCGAATACCGTGATGATGACCATTGCGATCGTCGGCGCCGCGACGGCATTCATCTCGGCGCTCATTGCCTGCGCGCAGAACGATATTAAAAAAGTCCTCGCCTATTCGACCGTCTCGCAACTGGGTTTTATGATCTTGGGCTGCGGCGTGGGTGCGTTCGATGCGGCTGTGTTTCATGTGATGACTCACGCCTTTTTCAAAGCGCTTTTGTTTTTGGGCGCGGGTTCGGTGATTCACGCGCTTCACGAAGAACAGAACATCTTCAAAATGGGCGGCTTGCGCGCGAAGCTTCCGATCACGAGTTTGACCTTCATCGTGGCTTGGGCCGCGATCTCCGGGTTCCCGCCGTTCAGCGGGTTTTTCTCGAAAGACGAGATTATTTTTCAGTCGCTGGTTTCGGATCACGGAAACGGCGTACTGTTCGCGACGGCAATCGCGGCCGCGTTTCTGACCGCGTTTTATATGACCCGCCTCGTGGTGCTCGTGTTCTTCGGGCAGTCGCGAGTCGAGGCTTCGGTCGAAAAGAAAATTCACGAATCGCCGAAGACGATGACGATTCCGCTCATGGTACTGGCCGTTTTGGCTTTCGTGGGCGGATGGTTCGGAGCTCCGGTTCACGTCGGCGGATTAGAGGGCGCGTCCGATCATCGCTCGCTCGAAATCGGCGTGATGGTCGGCAGCGTGGTTTTGGCCTTGCTTGCGGCCTGGATTGCTTACCGAAAATACGCGCCGCTGAAATCGGAAGAAAAGGCAAATCGCTTCTTGTCTGCGGGAATGGGCATTGATTCATTCTACGATCGCGTGATCGCGGGCGGAATTCGGGGCCTGGCCAAGGGTTTGAATCGATTCTTCGAAGAATCGGTCATTCAGCGCATCTTGCGTTGGACGTCGGCTGCGGTCGATCTTTCGGGCAACATGCTGAAGGTCGTTCAGGTCGGGTCCGCACAGGCCTATTTGATGATGATTTTGATCGCGGTCTGCGCGTTTGCGATTTGGTTTTTGAAATGGGGAACATCGCTGGGGTAACAACATGGAAAATATCGACACATTATCGGTCTTGCTGACGGTTCCGTTCGCCGGGGCCCTTCTTTCATGGGTCATTCCGAAGGGGCTTCAGCGCCTTTACGCGATTTTCGGAAGTTGGGTCGTCTTAGCGCTGACCATTTATGAAACGGCGAGCGTGCTATTCGCTACGACGGCGAGTCAGGCATCGAGCCTGGCGCTCGAACAAAAACTGCCGTGGGTTCCTGAATTGGGTTTGTCGCTGCACTTGCGGCTCGATTCGGTTTCGTGCTGGTTCGTCGCCCTGAATGCCGTGGTCGCGTTATTGGCCTTCAGTCTACGCGGCTCGTGGTACCGCAAGAATCCGCGCCTGTTTACGTCGCTCGGGTTTTTTCTCGTTTTCGCGCTGAATGCGGCTTTTTTAAGCGCCAATTTGATTCTCTTTTATCTCGCTTACGAAGCCGTGTACGTTCCGATGATTTTAATGGTCGGAATCTGGGGCTACCGCGCAAAGGCCACGTCCGTGTATCGGTTTTTTTTGATGAGCTTCTTCGGCTCGGTAATGATGCTGGTTTCGATTATTTATCTCGTCTCGCTGTACCACGCGCAGACGGGCCAGTATTCGAGCAGTCTTTTTGATCTGATCCAGGTGACGAGCACGCAATCGCCCGAAAGCCTGCGTTGGTGTTTTTGGGGGTTCTTCCTCGCGTTCGCCGTGAAGGTTCCGCTCTTTCCGTTTCACGGCTGGTTGAAAGAAGTCTACGTCAACGCTCCGATGCCGGTGACGATCTGGATGTCGGCGATTTTATCGAAGCTCGGGGTTTTCGGCTTCATCCGCTTCGTAGGCCCTTTGTTTTCAGAAGTAGCCCAACGCGATCAAGGATTGCTTCTGGCCCTGGCCGCGATCTCGGTCATTTATGCGGCCTTGCTCGCGATCCGTTCGAAGGGCCCGAAAACGCTGCTCGCGTATTCGTCGATCAGCCACTTGGGCTTCGTGATGGTGGGCGTATTCGCCTTAACCCCGAGCGGAAATTCCGCAGCGATTCTGCTGAGCGTAGGCCACGGAATCGTCAGCTCGATGCTGTTTTATTTACTTCACCTCATCGAAGAGCGCAAAGAAGCGCTTTCGCTCGATACCTACCACGGCTTTGCGAAACTGTATCCGACGCTGTTTGCGGCGTTTTTTATCGGGGTGCTGGCCTCCGTCTCGCTGCCGGGAACGCTCAACTTCGCGGGTGAGTTTTTGGTATTGCTGCACGCGTATCCTGCGAGCGCGTTTTGCACGATCTTGGCGAGCTTCGGGGTGATTTTAGGCGCGGTTTACATGCTGAAATTCTACCAACGAATCGGCTTCGGCAAAGAAAACCCTGATGCGGTCACGACGAGCGGCACGGCCGTGAAGGATCTTTCGGGTTATGATTTCTTGGTCTTGCTCGCCTTAGTGGCGGCCTTGGTCTACTTCGGGTTTCAACCCGCGATTTTTCTGAAGGGAAATTAAGATGGTATCCTTTGATCAACTCTCGGTGATGATGCCTTGGCTGGTGCTTTCGGTCGGAATCCTGGTCACGATGATGGTGAGCGTGATTCGGGTGAATACGAAGCGGCCCGCGCAGATTTTCGCGCTCTTGACCTTGGCTGCGACGTTTTTTTGCTCGATTACGAATATCCCGACCTCGTCTGAAATCATCTTCCATGGCGCGATGGAAATCTCGGCGCTCAGTTACCTCTCGATTGCATTGCTGAGCGGGCTTGGAATTTTCTTCATTCTGGGCACGTCCCGGTACCTGACGAAAGAAGAGATCCACCTTTCGGATTACTATCATTTGCTGTTGATTCTCATCTTGGGCGCGTCGGTCTTGATGAGCGCGAAAGATTTGATCGTCATGTTCATCGCCTTAGAAGTGATGTCGCTTCCGGCTTATACGCTGACCGGGTTTCGTCGTAACGATCCGAAAAGCAACGAGGCTGCGATCAAGTATTACATTTTAGGCGGGGCGCTCGGCGCGATTTTCTTGATGGGCGCGTCTTTTATTTTTGGCGCGACGGGAACGACCCAGCTTGCTTCGATCTATACCTGGTCGCAGAACGTCCAGGGCGACCTAACGCTTTTTTACGTGGGCCATGCGCTCGTGCTGATCGCGTTTTTGTTCAAAGTCGCGGCCGTGCCGTTCCACTTCTGGAAGCCCGACGTTTACGAGGGGGCTCCGACTTCCGTCACCGGCATCATGGCGACGATGATCACCGCCGCAGCCTTCGTGGTTTTGGCCCGGCTGATTCATTTGGTCGATCTCGGAAACACGCAATGGTTGGCTTACGCTGAAAACCTGAAGCGCTTGATCCGCCTGGTTTCGGCGTTGAGCCTCATCGTCGGAAGCACGATTTTGATCACGCAGACAAACTTAAAGCGCATGCTCGCGTATTCATCGATCTCGCACACCGGTTACGTGCTGCTCGGTCTTTTGGGAACGCTTTCGGATCCGAGCCGAATCTACTCGGTTTGGATCTACATCTTCGGCTATTCGCTCATGACGAGCGGACTTTTCGTACTCATGAGCCAATCCGAGCCGAAGGCCGATCAGGGCACCGAGTTGATCGATCTGACGGGGATGCTGAAGCGCAATCCGATCAACACGCTTTTTTGGAGTATTTTCTTTTTCTCGATGGCCGGCATGCCGTTCACCATCGGATTTTTTACGAAATACTTCGTCTTCATGTCGTCGATGAGCGCGGGTGAGGCGATTTACGTCGTGATCGCGGCTCTTTGCGCGGTCGTCAGCGCCTATGCGTACCTTCGCCCGGTCGGACTCATGGTCATGCGCGACGCCGATCCGTCGGCGGCCGAGTGGCGCGGTAGCCCGGTCGGCCATTCGATGGTGTTTATTTCGGCGGCATTTGTTATCGTATGGGGAGTGATGCCCAACGCGATCATTCAATTTTTGAAAGGAATTCCGCTTCAGCACTGATCCCAAAGCATGGCCAATCAATATGTCATTCGAAAAGCCGGTAAGGATAGTCCGCCCAAGAGCGAAGAGGAGATCAAGCGCCTCATTCTGAAGGGCGAGATTCGGCCCGAGACCGACCTTTCGATCTATCCGAACCAATTCGCGATGAAGGCCGCAAGCTACCCCGAGTTCGAAGAGCTGTTTCAGGATTCCGAAAAGACCGTTCTCTTCGAACGAAACAAATCCACCGACAGCGTTCACGACGAAAAGACGAAGCTCTTCAGCGATGCGACCCGAACGACGATTCCGGTCACGGTCGAAAAGCCCCCGGCCGAGATCCAACCGATCGAAAACGACGAATGGGTCGATCGCGATACGCAAAAGCAAAAGACCGTTTTGTTCGAACGCCCGAAAGAGCTGATTTCAAAGACTGATCCGACGGAAAAAAAGCGCAGACTTCCGAAGCGCTCGTTTCTGGTCATGGTTCTGTTGTTTCTCGTCATGTACGAAATGATGTTCGACGACGACGATCAGCCGAAGGGCCGTCCCGAAGTAATCATGGTCCCGGTTCGTCCGCAGCTGCCGTCGGGAGGCGCCGGAAAGGTCGACCCCGAACGAAGCGCCAAGATTTACAACCAGGGCCTGAAACCTTACCTCGAAGATACCGTGCAAGGGTATCGCCGGGCAGCCGATACTTTTTTGATCGCGCTCCGGTTCGACCCGCAAAACGTGAAGGCGCTCGCGATGTTGGCATCGAGCTATCTGAATCTGATCGATTCATCGAACAAGGACGAAAACACTTTTTCCGTCATCAACAAATTGATCGAACTTTCCAGATTAAAGCAACTCGATCTGGTCGAGACTTTGATCGCCGAAATCGAATTTTTGGCCGCGTCTCAACGCTACGATGCCGCGATTCAGCGGCTCGTCGACTATTCGAAGGTTTCAGGCAAGTTCGATGCAGCCTTGTATTATTACCTGGGGTGGTTGTATTCACAGAAGGGCGAGTATGCGAACGCGATGAGGTACTTAAACCTCATTCCGTCAAGCGCGCTTCCCATCCCGAAGCTTTATTATTTGCGAGGGTTTTTGCACGAGCAGAACCGCGAATTCGACGAAGCCAACGCCGAATACAAGCGAGCGCTCAATTTGAACCCGAAGCACGCAAAATCGATCTTGGGCCTCGTCCGTGTTGCCGAGAAAAAGGGCGAACTGAAGCAGATGCTCCGATACGTCGAGTTTCTGACCGAAAACCCCTCGTATCAAAGCCCGAAGGAATACGTCTCGTCGCTGATTTACCGGTCAAAGCTGGCCCTCCTCTACAAGCAGCCCGATGCCGCGATTCAAAGCCTGGAGCGCGCGATTCGGATCGAACCCAAGAACGAAGATTTGCGTTTGGAGTATTACACCCTGCTTTCGCAATCCGATAAAAACTCAAAATACAAAAGCCTGGCTCAGATGTACGCCTTCGTCCTTGAGGGCGAACGCGACATGCGTGCAGGCAAAATCCACGAAGCGACGGCGGTGTTGATTCAGGCGAAGGACGCGTTTCCGAAGTCCGAAGTTCCGCTCGAAAAAATGGGCGATTTGTTTTATCAAACCGGCGAATATCAGAAGGCGCAGATGAACTACGTCGACGCGCTCAAGATGAATCCGCGCGCGGGGAGCATCGCCATCAAGCTGATCGACTCGCTGATCAAAAACCACGACTGGGACGAAGCGCAGAAGTATCTTGCGCGTTATCGCACGCATCCCAAATTAAAGAGCTCGGTCGATCGATTGGCCGGCGATTTGGCCTTTCATCAGGGAAATTACGTTCAAGCGATCGCCTTTTATCGAAAGGCCATGGCGCGCGACACGATCGATACCGACGTTTATTCGTCCTATGCCGATGCGTTGAGGCAGCTCGATCAATGCAAGGATGCGCAGTTTTTTTATTCGCTCGCGCAGCGACTTGACCCGTTCAATCGCGCGGCGATCTTAGGGGCCGCGAAATGTCTGTTAAAAACCGATAATGTCGAGGCGGCGGTGGGCCGCATTCAAGACGAGCTGGCACGGCTTCCGAAGGCCCGAGCCGATTTGCTGGCCGGGATCGGCGAAATTTATTATCTGGCCCATAACGATGCGCGCGCGCTTCAATTCATCGAACAGGCGAAAGAGATCGACTCCGATTATCCCGACAGCTACAAGGTCGAAGGCATGGTGTACTTGCGCGAGATGCTGACCCAAAAAGACGCGAAGAAAAAAGCGCTGGATGCGTTGAAATCGTATTCCGACCGCAAGCCTTCCGACCCGTACGGTTATCTTCAGCGCTTTGACATTTTTCTGAAAGATTCGAATTTCGAGCAGGCCGCCGAAGAGCTGAACCGTGTTTTCGAGGTCTCTCCGCGCTACCCCGAGCTTCATTATCGTCGCGCTCAGCTGTATTCGCTGATGGGACGGACGAAAGACGCGCTGAACGAATTGGACGAAGAATTGAAGTTGAATCCTCGTCTGGTCAAAGCGCTCGTCGAACAGGGAAACATTTTCGTGCGCGCGAACAGCCTGGACGAGGCGATGAAGAGTTTCGTCAAGGCGATGGAGATCGATCCCGAAGACGCGCAGGCGAAACTCGGCGCGGGTTACGTGAATTATCTGAAGCGGCAGTTCTCGGCCGCAATCGCGCTTTACTCGGCGGCGCTGGCGCTCGATCGGGGGAACCCCGAGATCTACAAAAAATTAGGTTTCGCTTATCGCGACAGCGGCGATCGGCAAAATGCCGCCAAGGCGTTTCGCAGTTATCTCGATCTCGCCCCCGACGCTCCCGATCGCGCGCAGTTCGAGCAGTATCGTTAAAAACTCATTCCGCTTTTTTGTTGAGGAGGAGCCCTTTCGCGGGCGAGCCTTCGGTGCTGTATTTCGTGGTGAGTCCGACGCGATTGACCGAGGGGTGGTTTTCTTTGTGTTCGTAAAAATTTTTGATCATCTCCGTCATGCCTGGCTGTTCTCCGTTTGAAACCACGGCGAGCGGTTGAGCACTTTTTTCCTTCGACGATGCGTCGGAAGCAGCGGGATTTTCAGCGCTTGCGTCCTTTTGAGATGGCGATTCGGAAGAAGTGGGTCCATCATAAAAGAGGCCGCTCCCCTGGCTGGAACCGGGATCGTTCTCGGTTTGCGAAGGGGCCTGGACGAGCGATAAATAGGAGGGCCGGTTTACCTTATGGATCAAGCAGTTAAGTCTCCCTTCCCCTCTTTAATAGTATACCAAAACGGTCCGATAATGCAATGTTCCACTTTCCGATTGCCAGGACGGCGCGAGCGTAATATAAGCTATTGAATTAAAGGAGTTTTATGAATTCAGCCAAAGACTTGTTTGCCAAATGCTACCGCTTCGAGGATGCGAAGAAACTTCAGGCCATGGGGCTTTATCCCTACTTCCGGCCGATCACCGCGTCGACCGGAAACAACGTGGTCACGAACGGCAAGCGCCAGGTCATGATTGGCTCGAACAACTATCTGGGTTTAACCCATGATCCTCGCGTGATGGAAGCGGCCAAAAAAGCGATCGATCATTACGGTACGGGCTGTACCGGTTCGCGCTTTTTGAACGGAAACCTGGATCTTCACGAAGAGTTGGAAGCCCGCTTGGCCAAATTCGTCGGCAAGGAAGCGGCCCTTTGTTACTCGACGGGCTTTTTCGTCAACCAAGGGACCTTGGGCGCCCTGGTCGGACGAAGCGATGTGATCTATTCGGACCGTGAAAACCACGCCTCGATCGTCGAAGGAACGCAAGTGGCTCTGGGTGATACTCTTCGCTTCAAGCACAATGATGCCGACGATCTGGAGCGGATTTTGAAAAACTCGCGCGAAAAATACGACGGCGCGATCATCGTTGCCGACGGCGTTTTTTCGATGTCGGGCGATATCTTGAACCTGCCGAAAATCGTCGAGCTGGCGAAAAAATACGAATGTAAAGTCTACGTCGACGATGCCCACGCGTTGGGCGTTCTTGGCCCGCGCGGCGAAGGCACTGGCCATCACTTCAACCAACACCAAGACGTCGATCTCGTCATGGGAACGTTCTCGAAATCGTTCGCTTCGATCGGCGGATTCATCGCAGGCTCGAAAGACGTGATTCACTACGTGAAGCACAAGGCGCGTCCGTTTATTTTTTCGGCGGCGATGAGCCCGGCTTCGGCCGCGACTGCGCTGAAGTGTCTTGAGATCATGGAGACCGAACCGCAGCATCTCGAAAGCCTGCGCAAAAATGCGGCCTACATGAGCAAAAACCTGAAGGCCATGGGGTACAACACCTTGAATAGCCAAACCCCGGTGATTCCGCTTCTGATCGGCGACGACGGTGCGGCGTTCTCGATGACCCAGTCGCTCGCTGCTCGCGGCGTGTTCATGACCCCGGTCGTTCGCCCCGCCGTTCCGGAAGGTTGCGCCCTGCTGCGGACGAGCTACATGGCGTCGCACACGCGCGAAGACCTCGATTACGCGCTTGAAAATCTCGAAGCGGTCGGCAAAGAGTTCGGAATTTTGGGGAACCCCGAAGCAACCGAACGCTTAAACAAGCTTGCGCTCGTGAACTTCGGCGCGCATTCGATCGCATGATCATCTTAGGGGTAGACCCCGGTTCCAGACTTTTAGGATTTGGTTGCATCGAGAAATCGGGCAACCAAATTCGCGTTTTGGAGCACGGAACGATCCGCCTCTTCCATAAAGAATACGAAAAAATCCCGGTCGACGAGACGACGCCTTCGCGCCTGAAAGAAATTTTCGAGAAGCTATCCGAAGTGATCCGCCGCCATCGCCCTCAAGTGCTGGCAGTCGAGAAAGTCTTTTTCGCCAAGAACGCGATTTCGGCCCTGAAATTGGGCCAGGCCAGGGGTGTGGTGCTGCTCACCGGCGCAGTCCACGATCTTGAAATTTACGAATACAGCGCAACCGAGATCAAAAGCATCATCACCGGTCACGGCCGCGCCGACAAAGAGCAGGTCGCAAAGATGCTTCAGATGATCCTGGGGGCGCAGGAGTTCGAAACGGCCGACGCCTCGGACGGTTTGGCGTTAGCCTTGGGGCATGCGCTTGCGAGCCGGAACGGGTTGCGCGAGTTGGCGCCCAAAATCTCGAAGAAAAAAAGCACATCCTTAAAGAGCTTGGCCGAGGCGAAGTTCAGCAAAAAACAGGCTCTAAAACGTTGAAAAATAGCCCGATCCGCGACATGATGAACCCACAGGGGTTGCATCATGCTTGCGTACTTGTCGGGGATCATCAAAGAACGCCAGAACGGCGAAATGATTTTAGTCGTGGGTTCCGACTCGCAGGGATTCGTGGGCTATCAGGTCAAAATCCCCGATCATCCGCGCTACGAAGTTTATCTGCCCCAGCAAAAAGCCGAAGTTTATCTTTACACTCACGTTCGCGAAGACGCGCTCGATCTGTTCGGTTTCTTGAGCGCAAGCGAGAAGAATTTTTTCATGACGGTTTTGAGCGTTTCGGGCGTCGGCCCCAAGATGGCGCTTTCGTTGCTTTCGCAATTCGACGAAGCGGCGCTGATCGAGATGATCCTTTCAGGCGACAAAGAGGGATTGACCGGCATTTCTGGCGTCGGCAAAAAGACGGCCGAGCGGATGATTTTAGAGCTGAAAGACACGATTCAGAAAAAGCTCGAAGCGGGGGTTTTTGGTCGCCTGTCCAAGCCCGCGCAAGGCGGTGCCGCGATCGATCGATCGAGCAAGCTTTTTATCGAGGCCTACTTGGCGCTTCAGGGGTTAGGGTACAAAGAGATCCAGGCCAAGCAGATGGTCGAAGCGGCCATTCAAAAAAAGGCCGAATTGAACAAAGTCGAAGACGTGGTCAAGCACGCGCTTCAGTCGGGGTTTTAAATGTCGGAACACGATCGTCTGTTGTCTCGTACCATGAACGAATCCTCCGCTGACGACAGCGGGACGACCGAACTTCAGGTCGAGCAGTCGTTAAGACCGCAGCTTTTGGGCGAGTACATCGGCCAGAGCGCTGTTCGCGAAAAAATCTCGCTTTTCATCAAGGCCGCCAAACAGCGCGGCGACTCGCTCGATCACGTTTTGCTGGCTGGCCCCCCGGGTCTGGGGAAGACGACGCTCGCTCAAATCATCGCGCGCGAGATGGGAACCCAGATTCACATCATTACGGGTCCCACGGTCGAAAAAAAGGGCGATTTGGCAGCCGTGCTGACGAACCTTCAGCCGGGCGACGTGCTGTTCATCGATGAAATCCATCGCCTTCACATGGCGATCGAAGAAGTGCTTTACGGCGCGATGGAGGATTTCAAGCTCGATCTGATCATTGGTCAGGGCCCGAGCGCGCGGACGATCCGCATCGACCTTCCGAAATTCACGCTCGTGGGTGCGACGACCCGGACGGGTTTACTTTCAAGCCCGTTGCGCGGACGCTTCGGGGTCGAGATGCGACTCGATTTTTATTCGACTGAAGACTTAGCCAAGATCGTCGCCCGATCGGCGAAGCTGTTGAGTGTCGAAATCGGCGTTGATGGCGCAACCGAAATCGCGTGCCGCGCGCGCGGCACCCCTCGAATCGCCAACCGTTTAATTCGCCGGGTTCGTGACTACGCCCAAGTAAAATTCAAATCGATCACGGGTTTCAGCATCGATAAAAAAACGGCGGGCGAGGCTTTGAATCTGTTCGAAATCGACGAGCGGGGCTTGGATTCGATGGATCGCAAGCTTCTGACCGCGATGATCGAAAAGTTCGACGGCGGCCCGGTCGGCATCGAAACCCTGGCTTCGGTGCTTTCCGAAGAGCGCGATACGGTTGAAGAAGTCTACGAACCGTTTTTGGTTCAAGAGGGCTTCATTCAGCGCACTCCGCGCGGCCGGGTGGTGACCCACCTTGCCTTCACTCATTTGGGCTTTCCGCCGAAGACGTTGTTTTAGTCGCGGCATTCCGCCGATAGACGATGAATCGTGTTTCGTCGAGAACATCGTTCTCGATCTCATGGTAGAGCCCGGTCGACTCAATTGCGTGGGTTACGGGCTCGGTCTGTGCATCGAGCGATCGAAACTGATGCACGAAAACGACGTCGATTCGCGGATCGCGAAGGCGCGCAAGCGTTTCCGGCTTTGAAACCTCGGTAAAGTCGGCCATCCAAGCGTTAAGGTTCAAGAGATAAGGAATCACGGGCTTCGAAACCCCCGAAAATACGAATCCCCACTGCGGAGTGCTTCCGAGCCGTTGAACGATCTCAGGATAGCGCGCTTGAATCCAATCGAAATCTCGAATCGGACGGCTCATGCCGCGAACGTGAACGATACTCCAGATCAAAAAGATGCCTAACGCCGCCGCCAGAATGCGCGGATTTTTTCGAAGCGAGTCGAGACCCAGAGCCGCGAAAATGGCAACTCCGATACTCGCCTGAAGCCCGTAGTAGTCGTGCACGTAGAAGCTTTCGATAAAAAACAGCGGAAAGCAGAGCCAGCCCGCGATCAACGCGATCAAAATCGGCGGAAGCGTCTTTCGATTTCGATAAAGTCCGATCGCAGCCAAAAAGGTTCCGAACAAGGTCGAGTTCTTCACAAAGACCCATAGAAACACCCTCCCCCATTTCTTCGGTTCGAGTAGGCCGTGTAGCGACGAAAGATGCCCATGGCCATCGCTGGCGCGGTACTCGGTGATTGGGTTCGGAATTTGAAGATGAATAAAATAGACGATGTAGAGAATGCAGGGAAGAATCGCGAGACCAAGCCACAGGCCGTTGACGAGCGGACGATATTTTTTCTCTCGGAAGGCGCGATAGAGATAAAAAAGACCGATGCCGAATCCCGTAAAGACCGCATAATACTTAAACAGAGAAGCGAGTCCGATCCAAACGGCGGAAGTTTTGGGGCGCTCGCGAAGCGCTCTTTCGACGGCGAAGACGCAACACGCGGTCATGCAAAGATCGGGCATGACTTCGATCGAATACAATCGAAATGCGGGAAAGATCGCAGCGACGGATGCGAAGATCCAGGGTGTGGCCGCATCCTTTGAAAAATACCTGCCGATCTTGAAAAAGCCGAATATCAGCGCCAGCCATCCGAGAAAGCTCACCGCCTTTGCCGCGAAAACGGGGGTTGCATGAAAGACGACAGCGAACGCCCCGACGATCCAGTCGTAAAGCGGAAACTCTTCGGCCCAAGGGACAAGCCCAGAATGATGGGACTCAAGAAAATGCCGGATCGGAAAAAACCCATGAACGATTTCGCCATTCAGTAGGCTTCGGATCATCTCGGCTGCGAAGGTTTGCTTTCCCAATTGGCCGTAATTCACGATCGGAATCAAAAGGAGAGGAATCAACGGAAAAATGGAGATTAAAAAAATCGAGACGAAAAAATTCGCAGAAAAGGCGGATTTTATTTTTTCCATAAAAAAGGGGCTCTTCCAGTATAGAAGAGCCCCTTTGAGCATTCAATGAATACTTGAGCTGCGATTAAGCCGCGTAACGGCCTTCGTCTTCGTATTCTTGCCAAAGTTGATATACGGTTTGGCCTTGGGTATTGGCAAACCAGCGCGACGCGTGTTCGGGCGGTTCTTGGCCCAGGCATTGTTGCGCGAAGGCGTGAATCGTAGTGACGCCTTCTTCGGTTTTGACCTTAAATTCGCCACTCGGGTGCTTGAACACGGTGCAGGTTTTGCTCGGGTCGCTGACGAAATGCAGAACTTCGTTTTCTTTTAAAACTCCTTCGTGAACGAGTTTGGTCAGGTCAAATTTACCTTTTTTCTTGCTCATGCGTTCTCCTTTGGGTTCATGATGTCGGTCAATTTTTTGGCGCACCCGTTGTCGGGCCCACTCTTTACTTTCGGTCGATCGGCAACGAAAGTTTAACCGCAATTGAATGCGACAAAAGTGTTCGAAATGATTAAAATTTCGGCATGAAACCTTTATTCGTCGTTTTGACGCTGCTTTCGCTCTTCACCGCCCCCGCATTGGCGGCCGATACTCTCGAAAAGCTCAAACCCGCGCCAGGCTACCGGGTCGAAATCTTTGCCGACCATCTGCCGGGCGCGCGCTCGATGGCTTTGGGGTCGAAAGGGACGGTCTTTGTCGGAACTCGCGCAGGCGAAGTCTACGCGATTCATGATCATCATTTTTATACGATCGCCAAAGGCTTGAACGAACCGAACGGAGTGGCCTTCAGGAATGGGGCTCTTTACGTCGCCGAGATTTCGCGCATCATCCGATTCAAGGACATCGAAAAGCACCTCGATTCACCGCCCAAACCCGATGTCATTTACGACGGACTTCCGACGAAAAAGCACCACGGTTGGAAATTCATCGCCTTCGGGCCCGACGGTTTTTTGTACGTTCCGGTGGGCGCTCCTTGTAACATTTGCGATCACGAAAGCGCCGGCAAGGATCAGGACGAGCGGTTCGCCGCCATTTTGCGCTTCAAAAAGCTCGACGGATCGGCGCCCGAAATTTTCGCGAAAGGGATTCGAAACACGGTGGGATTCGACTGGAGGCCGAAAACACACGAGCTTTGGTTCACCGACAACGGGCGCGACGAGATGGGCGACAACGTGCCCGCCGACGAGTTGAACCGCGCGCCTAAGCCCGGCATGCACTTCGGTTTTCCGTTCTGCCATCAAGGCGATCTTTTGGACCCAGATTTTGGCAAAGGCAAAAAATGCTCGGACTACACACCGCCGGTCTTTAAATTCGGCGCGCACGTCGCAGCCCTCGGAATGCGCTTTTTGAACGCGAATACGATCTTGGTCGCGGAACACGGATCGTGGAATCGGTCAAAGAAAGTGGGCTACGAAGTCTTAAAGCTCACTCTTTCGGGAAATCGAGTAACCCACGCCGAACCGTTCTTAAGCGGATTCCTTCAACCGGGCGACCAGGTATTAGGCCGTCCGGTCGACGTTCAACCGATGAAAGACGGATCGGTTTTGGTGAGCGATGATCAAGGCGATACGATTTATCGCGTGCGGCCTACTCGGTGATCTGAATGTCGTCTAAGGTTTTGAACAGGATTTGCGGGTTCGCCTGCGAAGGCGAGACGTCGTTAAAGATCCCACTCACCTTTACGTGAATTTTCGTGCTGACGAGTTTATTGCGGCCGTTGACGTAGTCACCCGGGTGGCGATCCCACGCGGCCTGGAGCTTTTCACGGGCTTGGGTGAAGAGATCGTTGTCTTCGAAGTTTACGATCGTGTATTGGCGGGAAAGGCCGTCGGAAAGCTTTTCTTCGACGGCAAACACATTGAACATGATCTCGGGGCTTTTCGGAAAGAGAATCAAGGCGCCTTCAATCGTTCCGGGTTTTCCGTTGATCGCGTTGAGGGACTGGATCACTTGAAGCGCGTCGGGCGCCGATTCGTTCAAACGCAAGTGAGCCGGCTGATCGGGATAAGACTGGACCTTAAAGTCCAGCCGAACGATATCGCCGCGAAAAAGATTCTTCGTCAGGTCGCCGTTCTTCACGAAGATCGGCAGGATCGAGTCTTTATACTCGACGACCAGGATGTGGCCGTCGGAGGCGACGGCGTGAACAAGAAAGTTCGCCAAGTGGATGTTGAGCAACTCGTCCGGAATCTTGGCTTCGTGGCCGTACGGATCGCTGGGATAGCCTGAGTCGTATTTTTTTACGAGAGTGATCGAGGTCAGATCGATGTGTTTTTGCGGGCTTGGGTTTTTAAGAAAGGAACCCTTGATCTTGACCTGATCGTTGCGCGAAAAAGCGGTCAGCGCTTTTGCCACCGTATCGTTGTCGGGAACGAGTGACATCTGAACGTAGTCGAAAAAATCATCGGGGTTTCGATAAGTGAAAACGTAAAGCCCCTGCTCTTCGACGGCGCCGTGGATCCAGCCCACGAGTCCGTCGCCGGTCAGGTCTTTTTCAATTTGAGTGAAGTCGACGGCGAAGGCCGAAAGGTGAAAAAACGCGCCTAAAAACACGAGAATGAAGAAGTTTTTCATTCCCCTCACCTAACATCAATGACGGGTAAAAGCAACCGGCGCAGAGGCGCGGCAAGGGGCTTAAAACGATCCTTGCGGAACGGGATCGAGCCAGCCTTCGACGAGCGAACCCAGATCGCTTTTCGAAGGTTCGGCGATCGGTTTACGACCCATGACTTCGCAGAGGGTTTTGATCTCGTAATGCTCGGGGTTCGAGAAAACGGCTTGAACGAGTTCTGAATGAAGCTCGTGGCCCGCTTTGACGAGTGAAACGTCGCCCAGCAGCGGCAGCGGAGAAAGCGCGAAATCTCCGATCGCGTCTAAGACTTTGTGCCGAACGAATTCGTCTGGATAACGAAGGCCCGCGCGGTTGATCACACGGCTTTCGTCGAGCACGATGGCGTTGTCGTACGAGCCGCCCAGGGCCAGGCCCATTTTTTTCAGCGCTTCGACGTCTTTTAAAAATCCGAAGGTGCGGGCCATCGCGATTTCGCGGAAGTCGCTGGCGCCGACGGTGAAAGAAAGCTGTTGCGTGCCGATCGCGGTATGGTTCCATTCGATGCGGGCGTCGATGTGAAGACGGTTCGAGGGCGTGATCGTCGCGACCTTGTCGCCCTTGCGGACTTCAATCCGTTTTTTCAGAACGGCGACTTTTTTTGAAACCTTTTGATCGCGAATTCCGGCCGAAAAGATCGCTTCGCAAAAAGCGGCGGCCGAGCCGTCCATGATCGGCACTTCGGGGCCTTCGACTTCCACGACGGCATTATCGACGCCTAAAAGTTTGAGCGCCGAAAGCAAATGTTCGACGGTGGAAATGTGTGCTTGTTGGCGTCCGAGCGTCGTGGCCAGGCGAGTTTGCGTGACGAATTCGAATGAAGCGGGAATCGCCACCGGATTTTCGAGGTCCTTGCGGACGAATAAAATTCCGGTATTGGGGAGTGCGGGCTTCAGCGTGACCGATGCCGCCTTCCCGGAGTGTAAGCCGATGCCTTCGATTCGGACTTCTTGTCGAATCGTAGTTTGTGTCGTTTGTGTTTTTTGATCTTGTCTCATCCTTAGACCTCAAGGTGAGGTAAAGCAACGCGCGTGCCATGGCGCCGATTGTCAAAATCAATAAAATTTATAAATGATATCAATTAATTATGGCGATGACTGGCCGTCACAAAACTGGCAATTCACAAAATTCAAAGAAAGTGTGTTGGCCTGTGCACAGGCGGTCTGTGTACATTCGTACACAGACGATCGGCAGGCCACGCTAGAAATATTTCGAGTGTTGGGACGGCCCGGTATAGAAAAACAGAACGCTCCCACCCGCAATGTCATCTCGAATTAAGTCGGTAGAAACCCCATGACGCCCTTCCGGGTCGACGCTCGACGGAATCTGGTACTGAGTGACTCCCAGGCAGCCGTCGGTGTATTGCACACGAATGTCGTTCACGTTGGTTTCAACCGCGTTTAAAATTCCGTCGATTTCGCCGATGCGGCTCGGGTCCGACGAGACCTGGCCCGCGGCCAGCTGCTCGACTCGTTTCGGAAGATCCGGGTAATACGCGTGATATTGATTGTAAGGCGTGATCTGAAGTTCGGGCCACGAATGCAGGTAAATTCCGCGCGAGCGAAGATTCCCGTTCGAGCTTTCGACGCCGTCGAGCCGGACGATGCGGCCGAACTGCGTGTTGTCTTTTTCTTTCGCGACGACGAATCCTTGAGTGGATTCCATCGATCCGCTTCGGTCGGACGTTTTCGGATTGGCCCCGTCCGGAGTCACGGCGGCGCCGTCCCCGCCTCCCGACGAAACCCAGGTGTTATCGAGGGTGGTTTCATGATCGACGTCGATGACGAACATTCGGCGGGCGGCATAAGGAAGCGTGAAATCCACGATCGAAAGAACCGATTTGGAAGCTTTTTTATCTTTCAGTTTCAAATATCCCGTCATGGCTTTTTGAAAAGCGTCGAAGCCGACGAACCGGCAATTGGCCATTTTTCGGTCGTTAAAAGCGCCTTCGATCGCGGTATTGAGCGCATCGGGGTCGCTTTTCAGCTGCGAGAGAATTTTTTTGGCAAAATCGTATTTAAACGCGCGTCGGGTGGTTTCGTCGGAGTTTTTGATTTTCGAGTAACGTTCGCTCCAGCTTGCGTCCAAGCCCAGTTCTTGAGCGGTGTTTTGGACAAAGCTTTCGGACGAACCCGGCGAGTCGACGATGCCCGCTAGACCCTTCGTATAATGGGCCACGCCGTTCAGCAGTTTCTCGTCGTTCGTCATCGTGCTTTGAATGCGACACAGCGGCGAGGCTTCGAATTTTTTCTTCAAACGATCGTAAAGATCGCGAATGTCGGGGGCGGAATTTTTTTGAATCGCGTCTTTGAGGTCTGAGAGGTGGCCCACGGCGACGTCCCGCGGAGGGTTCGGAACCGTACAGCATTCCGATGCGTTGGTTTTGCCCTTCGGCGTGGTGCTCGGGTGTGCATCGGTAACCGAGTCCATTTTCTGAGCCGGGGTCAAAGCGCGGTAAAATTCGCTCTCTTTCAAGCGATCGGCTTTGGCAAGGAAACTCGAACACATTTTGGTCGATCGTTGGCTTCCGATTTCGCCGGTCTCGCAAACATGGGCTAAAAGATCGAGTGCTTCATCCAGGCTTTGAGCCTGTTTCGACGTCAGATTTTTCAAGTAATCGTAGCTGCCGGATTTTTTTTGAAAGCTTTGCTCACAGCGCGCGAACGAGCGCGAGCGCTCCGAGCGCGTTTTGATGCTGATACAAAGATCGGGCCCGAAGAAGGCGGGGTTGCAGGCGAGTTCGCCGCTTTGGCATTGATCGGAGGGGTAGTCCGAGCGGATTTTCGGGTGAGTGCAGTATTTTTTACCGCCGACGGTTTTCAGCTGCGAGGGCCATCCGGCGTAGAAACAATCGTAGGCTTCGGTCTCGGCGAAGGCCTCGTTCAAAATCCGAAATCGCTCGCGTTCGTTTTGCGAAAAAGACTCGTGGCTCTCGGCTTCGCGAAGAACGTTTTTCGCCGTCTTGACGACGTCGGCGAGCGCTTTCGGGTCGAGTTTCGACCAGTGGGGCAGGGTACGCGCGTGCGCCGGTTTTACTGGAAAAAATACGCAGATCAGGGCAATAATGGAGAGCGCCTTCATACACTGATTAGTGTATCCGGTTTTTTCATGAAGCAACTGAGAATTCTCCATCAAGACGAAGATATTGTGGTCGTGGACAAACCTGCCGGGTTTCAAGTTCACGTGTCAGAAGACCATCCCCGTGCGACTCACGTCGTGATGAAAACACTGAGAAATCAGCTGGGAAAATGGGTTTATCCCGTTCATCGCCTGGATCGCGCCACGAGCGGCGTCTTGGTTTTGGCGCTGAACGTGGAGAGTGCTCGCGAATTGCATCGCCAGTTTCAGTCGAGAGAGGTCGGCAAAACTTACCTAGCCTGGGTGAGGGGGTGGACCGACGACGAAGGAGTGGTGGAGTCGCGCTTGACGAAGCGTCTGGACGGCGGCCCCGAGCTGGAAGCGAAAACGGAGTACCGAACACTGTTTCGATACGAGCGCGCGCATGCGTTGGGGCGGTATGCTTCCGTTCGTTATTCGCTGGTTGAAATCACGCCGACGACGGGTAGGCTTCATCAAATTCGCAGGCATTTGAGGCGCGAAAACCATCCGATCGTGGGCGACACGGTTCACGGCGACGGTCCTCACAACCGGCTTTGGCGCGAGTGGTGCCCCGGCTCGGGGCTCTTCTTGAAGGCGTATCAGCTTCGGTTTCGGCATCCGACGACGCATCAATGGATGATGTTTCAATCGAAATGGAACCGGCAGTGGCATCAACTTTTTGACGTTTGCGGGTTTTGTCCGATTCCGCAAGCGAGGCTCAAAAAAGAATCAACTTAAAAAATTGAAAAATATCAGGCTGTTTCATTTTCGGAACGCTTCCAGTATCCTAAAATAAGGGACTCAGGGGGATTTCAGAATGCGAGCTTTGCTAAATGCCGCGAAAAATCGTTACTTCACGCAATGGATGCACGGTGCGGCTGTGTGGGGCGCAGTGTGTTTGGGTTTGGGGTCGATTTTTCCAGTCGCTCATGCGGCAAGCCAGGTCGTATCAGAGGATTCCACCCTTTCGGTTCGTTGGAGTTACACCTCGGCCGGTAATCATTGCAGCGGATATCCCGCTCGAAGAATTGAGCTTTATTCCAGTTTGAGTGCGCCTTCCAATATCTGTTGTGATCAGCCGGACGATCCAAATTCCTGCAAAGAGTATGGCGGCTGGAAAACCGGAACACCGAATCACGGGGCTTGTGAGGGGCAGCCGACGCCGGGTTATTTCATGATTTATATTTATAAATACGGTGTTCCGCCGACGTCACCGGATTACAGTTCCAGTTCCTATAATGGCAGTCAGTACGGATACTCGACCACCGTTCTGGGGGGCTCGAGTATTTCGAGAATTTCTCCGGCGATCGGATTCACCAATCATAAGCCCGCCAATTGTTCGGACATGGGCGGCAGCGGGATCTGTTATACCGGCCACGTTTATAACCTGAACTTTTCGACCGCTACCGAGAATTGCGGAAAATGGATTTCGACGACGATCAGCGATTGCGCGTTTAGCTCTTTGAAGTTCGACGTGAAGATCGAGCCGAATTCGGGATGTCCGACGAGTTCTCCCGCGCTACCGGGATTGCCTGGCGGCCCCGGCGCCAGCCCCAGCGCATCGCCAGCTTGTAACTACGACACCGGCGGCTTGGGCCGCGTTTGCAGTTCTAATAGCGATTGTTGTTCAGGCCTTTGCGCCACTGCGGGCGATCAGCCGTTCATGACGAATCGAACCTGTGCGGTCGGCGACGCTTCGTGCATCATCGGCCCGAAATTCGTTTCAAACTACGCCAGTCCCGGAGGAAAAGACCCTTACGGTGCGGGTGGAACGAAGCCTTCGGGCGGGATTGCCAAAATCAGTCCGGCGAAGGTTTGCGTGCCGAGCGGGACCTCGGCGACCTACGCGGATTACGTGAAGCCGCCTTCGGCCGTGCCTGTCGCGAACTTAAATAAAAAACTCGTTTTAAACGACGGATCGTACTTGCGATGTTACCTCGAAGCGGACGACGTTCATCGAAACGCCGACGGATGTTCCTGTAAAACCGGATATGAGGGCGTGGTGCTCAGCTCGTCGGATTACGCCTCTTACAGCCTGGCCATGCTCCGGCCGAGGAAATTGGAAGTGATGTGGGCCCAGATCGAAAAACTCATTTTGAGCCATCCACAACAAAGCCGGGCGATCGGAAACGTTTTGGCGCGCGCGATTCCGAGCGCGTTTGCATGCGGGCACGCGGAATCGCCCGGAAGTTATTGCTGTCCGTCTGGCAAGGTGATCGTGTGTGCGGGCGGGCATCTCCAATCGAGTTGGGGGGGCGGTGCCGATCATGTTCAATGCGTGAGTTATACAGCGGGTTCGTTGCCCCCTTGTCCGTGTTCGTGCGAAGATGCGACGAGTGGCGGGAGTTCGGGCGGGGGTCTTCCATTAGGCGGGGGCGGCGGTACGATCGCCGACATCTATAGCGACGAAACTTCGCCGACGTGGCGGACTTCGACGCCTCAAAACTACGGACAAGGATCTGGCTCCGATCAAAGCGCGAATGACGTGATTAGCGCGGGCGCAGGTTACAAGCTTGCTTGCGTGAAAAAATGCGACGGCACGACCCTGGGGCGTGATCCCGCGCATCCGCTTCAGTGTTTGTGCCCGACGAACGCCGTTTGGGATCCGGTCAATTACACCTGCAAGACTTGCTATGAGGGGGCTATTTTAGATTCTGGCGGAAATTGCACTTGCCCTCAGGGGTATAGTCCAACATCAGTTTCGGGCGGCCAAGCTTGCCGTCCGGATCTCCCTTCCGGTGAATATACCCGAGATGCAAACGGATATCCGATTTGCGGATCGGGTCGTGTGCCGATGACCTACGATTTGACGGCATCGACGTTCTCAAGTCAGACGACTCCGAAAACGAAAAACGTCGCGACGATCAACGGAAAAACATACTCATACGCAAGCCCTGCGCCGACGGCGTCACCCTATCCGATTTATTATTATCAAAACCTTCCGCATTGCGGTTGTACGACGGTCGCCGATCCATCGGAGTTTCCCGTCGGAACCGCGCCGAGCAATCAATTTGTGTCCGCCGACGATTCGGCTTCGGGGATCAAACAGCGCGGCGCGAACGGTCTTCCGGTCGCGAATGCTTACGGAATGGTATCGATCGCTCTCGATGGGGTGGACGACGGACGACAAAACACCACTCCTTCGAAATGCGGCTGCCCGAACGTGAACGAAAAGCCGGTGATTGTCGGTGGCAAAACCGTGTGTCAGCCGAAGGTCGACGTCACTGATCCGAACATGCGGTTTGCGACGTTCGACCCTGACCACGACGACGTTTCGGGCGTCGTCTTGAATGACGGGGATGAAGTGAAGGTCGGCGGAAAAATCGTGAGCCAGATTTTGCTTCCGTCGAGCCTAACCTCGAACCCGAGTTCTCCCGCTTCGACGAAGTACACGCGGGGCATTTGGAAATGCGCGGACGGCTATACCCTGAAGCCGAACGGAAAATGCTTCTTCGACAAAGCCCAACATACCTGTTCGAGCGCCTCGGCCGTATCGGGTGCGGTGGCAGGCGGGTTTGACAGCGTGGTGAACAAAAAACTCGCCTGTTGTTTGAACGGGATCGCGGGCATGGGCCAGACCGGAAGCACGTCGACTCGCTTTGACTGTATCGAAAACGCGAATCAAACCTATGCGGATTTTAATGCGCTTTGGGCGTCGAGTGACCCGGCGGATACGGGCGGACAAATGAATGCCTTCATCCTGACGAATACCGCAAAAAAACCCGTGACGGGGTTTTATACTCTGAATGGGGTTCGTTGCGGGGAATACAGCGAGTTTACCAATGATTCAATCCAACCCGGAAAGGTGAACCCGGCCGTCATCACGGCGCGAATGGATCAAATTGCGGGCGGCCCCGACGGATTCCAGCCCGACGGCTCGGCGATTTCGAAGCCGTCCGGAACGGGGTTCTCGACGATGGTGAGCAAACTCGGCGGTCACGCCAAGGCGCCGAGCACGGCGGCCGAACGCAGACGGTGTCCGATCTTGGTCCGGGCGGCGTTGGTGGCCGGATGCCCTGAAAACCCGCAAGTTCCGAATGCCGGCGTGAAGACCGTCGAAGACAAGAGCTCGTCGCCGGCCTTAAGGCGTTGCGCGATTGCGAGCAGCCTTCAAGTCAAAGTTCGTGTCGAACAAGTTTGGCAAATCGCGGGGCAGCCGAAGATGGTGCCGGTCGATACCTTGATCGACGCAAAGAGCGCGAGCCAGGTTTCAGTAAGCAGGATCATTCAGAACAAATACGGAAATCAGTGTCCGGACGGAACCAAGCGGCAGGGAGATGCCTGTGTCTATTAGCGGCCGCAGTTCTCGATGGATTGCAGTTGCGATATTGGGAGTAGTGCTGTTGCCGGCGTGGGCGAGTGGTGTCACGGTCAATTGCGATCAATATAACGGAAGCTTTCATGCCGTCACCTTTGACAGTTCGGTCTATCAGAGTTCTTGCGGAGGTTTTGCGATCTCTTGTCTTTCACAAGATGGGGAAAATGTTTGTGGCACCACGTTAGGTCGAAGCGGAAAAGTCATGACTTACGAAGGAAGCCAGGATGTGGTCCTGTTTGTGAATGATTCGAGCGCGGATTACCAAAACACGGGATCGGCCTATTCGTGTCGTTGTCGGGCTCATCCGACGACTTGTAGTTATTTATGTCCGAGTAATCGCACTACTTCCGGCGGTACTACGTTCGGGGGCGACCCCGGCATCGGAAGCAGCTCAAATGTTTGCGGCGTCAGCCGTGGCAGCTTTACCCTGTCGGACTGTTCGTCGATCACGAGTCCATCCTCGACAGACCCAGGGGATCCCCCTCCGGCAGACCAGGGCGCAGGAGAATGCGACCCCAATACCGGCGCGAACGGACGCGTTTGCTCGTCGAATTCCGATTGCTGTTCGGGCGTCTGCGCCGTCGCCGGAAACGCGCCGTTCATGACGAACAAAGATTGCATCGGCGGAAGTTGCGTCGTGGGCGTAAAATTTACGAGCGGCTATTCGGGCAGCGGTCCTGCGCCCGCAGGAGGATCGCCGGTGGCAACTCAACAAAAAGTCTGTGTTCCGAGCGCCGCCGATATTCCGTCGAGTGTCGCGTACCAAAAGCCGCCCGCATCGGTTCAACTTCAAGGGAAAGTCGATTCGGCATTGATTCTACCCAGCGGCGGATACCTCAAGTGCATGCTGGCCGCGAACGACAAACATCGAGATCCTTCGGCGAATAGCTGCCAGTGCGCTTCGGGGTATTCGCCGATGGTGATGAGTTCGGCGACCTACAATACGATTACCTATCATCTCCATCGCGATCGCTCGCGCCTGGATGCGCTTTGGGCGCAAGTTGTGGACCTCATGGCCCAGCACCCGAAGGCGGCCGAGCCGGTTCAACAGGCATACCATTTTGTGGTTCCCAGTGCGCATGCGTTTGCATTTTGTCCAACGTGCCCGCTGCGAGGTCCGTTTGACGACGGTCAGTGTTGTTCTCCCGGATCGGTCACGGGTGCCGCCTGCTCGGCACAAAACGGACGATGCACTTGCAACGGATCGGGCACGGCATGGACGTGCGTGAATCCCCCAACCGGAGGGGGCGGTAGCGGAAGCGTTCTTGTTAACGGCTGCTCTTTAAATAAATCAACTTGTCAAATTACCAATGTTTCTTGCGCGGGAACCTGTCTTCCGATGTACGATAACTCGGTTTCGCCGCCCGCATGCGTCACCGCGAAATGTACCGGCGGTGGAACTTCGACGGGCGGATCTTCCGGCGGCAGTAATGGAGGCGCAGTCCCCGCAACGCCGACTCAAATGTACTCCGACCAATCCCCGCCGCAATGGAAAGCATCCGGCAATCCTAATTACGGCGTTGCGGGTGCGGTGGGCGACGGCGCGAACTCGATCGGCTCGGGCCAAGTCATTGCTTGCGTGAAAACCTGCCCGTCGGGTGCGAGCAAAGGCTCCGATCCGAACAGTTGTGTTTGCGATAACCCCGCTCAAACCTTCGATCCGAACACTTGGTCTTGTCAGTCGTGTTCGGCGGGGGCCTACATTCCATCGGGCCAAACTGAATGCGTTTGTCCCCCGGGCTACCAAGACGTTTCCGGTACGTGCAAACCCGATCCGATAAGTTTGCCCGAATATTACGCCGATGCCAGCGGCTATCCGATTTGCGGGCCGGGTCGTTTGCCGATGACCTACGGTTACGCGTCTTCGAGGGCGGTGAGCAGTCTCTTGCCAAGAATCTCGACGACGTACACTTCGCCCGTCACGGGGAAAAGTTATGCTTACGCGGTCGACGACGGCAGCGGGCTTCCGAAGTATTTCTACGCGAACTATCCGCATTGCGGGTGCGTCGGCCATTCGGTGAACGATATGTCTTCGACCGCCGATATCGCGGTCAACGGAACATTTTCGGCCGATTTGTATGAAGCCGTTTCGAGTCGCGGATCGAACGGCAAACCCAACCAACAGGTCGCGCCGCTGGCGATCGCGCACGACGGAACGAGCGACGGACGATTGGGAGCGCTTTTTAGTGCCGGACAATCCGAATGCGGATGCCCGAACATCAACGAAGAGATGGTCCCCGCGTCGCCGACCGGAATCGCCGGACCGCACTGCCAGCCCAAAATCGATCCGAACGATCCGAATCTGGTCTTTTCAAAAGACTTCGATCCGGTCTACGACGCATGGGCGGTGATGAATCCCGCCGAAGAGGTGAAGGGTGCCGACGGAATCGTGTCGACGATCCGTTTAGCGAGTTCGAGCTCTCCCGAAAGTGCCGCGCAACTTTATCAACGCGGAATTTGGAAGTGCCAAAACGGATACACCGTCAACCCGGATACGAAAAAATGCGAATTCGACCTGACGAAGCATCAATGCGCGGGCGATTCGCCGGTATCGTCGAAGATCTCGGGCTCCACTGCTGCTGATCGCTTCTCGAATGCCGTGAACAAAAAACTGGCTTGCTGCCTAAATCAGTACGATCCGAGCGACGTGCACGGCCGGGGCTTTCTGAAATTCGACTGTGTCGAAAATGCGGATACTCCGTACACCAACTTCAACGAGCTTTGGACATCGAGCGACGCCGGGTCGGACGGCGGACAGTTGAACGCATTCATGCTTTCAAATTCGATGGGTAAGGCCGTGACCGGATTTTATACCTTAAACGGCGAGCGCTGTAACGAATACAGCGAATTTTCAAACGATCCGATTCAACCGGGCCTCGTCAACCCCGCCCAGCCGTTGACTCAAGGGCGGCATGCGAACGGAAGCATGAGCCCCGATGCGTTTGAGCCGATCGGAAGCGCGTTGCCAAAACCGACGTCGAGTGCGTTCAATACTCTCGTGAGCGGCTTGGGCGCTCGCGCGCATCCGCCGAGCACGCCAGCCGAAAAGCGTCGTTGTCCCGTTTTGGTCCGCGCGGCAATCCTGACGGCCTGCCCGTCGAACCCACAGTCGACGGCGGCTCCGTTGCGCACTTACGTCGAACCAGGCACGAAGATCAAACACTGCTCGATGGCCGAGAGCATTCAGGTTCATATCCGGATGGAACAGGTCTGGGAAATCGCGGGAATGCCGCGCCTGCAGCCCGTCGATACCGTGCTGGATAACCGAGCCGCGAGCGCGGTTTCGATCAGTCAGATCATCGCCAACAAGTACGGCGATGCTTGTCCTCCGGGTTCGACTCATCAGGGCGATACCTGCGTGTATTAATCTAGCGTTTCGTGATCAGCAAAATTCCGTCACGGATGGGAAGCATGACTTTTTCAATGCGCGAATCGTTTTTAATCATCGTGTTGAACGCGTGCATGACGTGGTCGGACTCGTCGGTCGGGTCTAAAACCCCGCCCGACCAAAGCACGTTGTCGACTAAAATCGCGCCACCTTGGCGGACGAGCTTCAGCGACGCTTCGAAATAAAGCGGATATCCCGATTTGTCGGCGTCGATGAAGGCCAGATCGAAGGGCGGGCGTTTGCCGGATTCGACTTCAGAAACGAGTGTTTCGACCGTCTGATGAGCATCGCCCAAAAGAAGTTCGATCTTTTTTCCGAGCGGCGATTTTGCCCAATATTCGCGGGCAATCGTCGTTGCGACCGGGTCGCGATCGAGGGTCGTTACGTGTCCGTCGGACGAAACGCCTTCGGCCATGGCGAGCGCGCTGTAGCCCGTGAACGTTCCGAACTCTAACGCGTTCTTGGCTTTCATCAGAAACGCGATCGAGGTCAGGAATTTTCCTTCGAGGTGCCCCACCTGCATGTGGGCTACGTTCGGGATTTTTTTTCGGGTCTCTGAAATCAGAGCGTTTTGAACTTCGGTCGGTTCCGAGCTGTGGTTTCGGCAGTACTCTTCGATTCTTTCTTCGGTGATCATTTTTCGAACTCCCTTCGGATCTCGGCGCCTAAGCGCGAAAGTTTTTGTTCAATGTGTTCGTACCCGCGATCGAGGTGATAAATGCGCCGGAGGGTCGTTTCTCCGCGCGCGGCTAAGCCCGCCAAAATCAAACTCGCGCTTGCGCGCAGGTCGGTCGCCATGACGGTGGCTCCCGAAAGCGGGGCAGGGCCGTCGACCCAGGCTTCGCTCCCTTTGACCGTGATCTTGGCGCCGAGCCGGATCAACTCGGGCACGTGCATGAAGCGGTTTTCAAAAATCGTTTCAGTGAAGTGGGACGTGCCCCGCGCTTGCGTGAGCAGCGCCATGAATTGCGCCTGCATGTCGGTCGGAAAGCCCGGAAAGGGCGCGGTTGTGATCTCAAGCGGTTTTAATTCGCCCGTCCATTCGGCGGTGATCGAGGGAATATTTTCTGCGGCGGAAGAAACCGTGATTTTGGCCCCCGCTTGGCGAAGCAGATCGAGCGCCGAGCCCAGAAACGATTCGTCGATTCCGGTCGTAGTGACTTTTCCGCGGGTGATGAGGCCCGCGCACAAAAACGTCGCGGCCTCGACCCGATCGGGCGCGACCGAGTGATTCATGCCGCTCAGACTGGATACGCCGTGGATTCGAATCGTTGAGGTACCTTCGCCCTGAATTTGGGCGCCCATGCTTCGAAGCGCTCGCGCCAAATCGACGATCTCGGGTTCGCAGGCGGCGTTTTGAATTTCGGAATCGCCTTGAGCCAGCACCGCGGCCATGAGCGCGTTTTCGGTGGCACCGACCGACGGAAACGGAAGCGGCATGATGGCGCCCCGGAGTCCTTGCGGGGCCGAGCCTTCGATGTATCCCCCTTCGATCTTAAACTGCGCGCCCAATTTTTCGAGTGCGGAAAGGTGAAAGTCGACCGGACGCGCGCCGATCGCGCAACCGCCGGGAAGACTCACCTTCGCTTCGCCCCGACGGGCGAGCAGCGGGCCCAGCACCAAGACCGATGCGCGCATCGTTCGAACCAGATCATAAGGCGCTTCGATCGACGTCAGCGTCGAGCCATCAATTTCGATCGTATGATTTTCGAGCTTGAATAAAGTCTTTAACCCGAGCGCATCGAGCACTCGCAGGGTGGTGTTAATGTCGGCCAAAAGGGGGATGTTTCGAATGATGGATTTTTTTTCGCTCAAGATCGCAGCGAACAGAATCGGAAGCGCCGCGTTTTTTGCGCCGCTGATTTCAACCGAGCCCGAAAGCGTTTTTCCGCCGATGATTCGCAGTAAATCCACGCCCTGATCTTGGTCGTGAACCCGCAATTTAGCAAGGGCTAAAAATAACGCGCGGTCGTCCGGTCAGGTCTGGAATCAGCTCGCTCGAACGAAAACCCGCGGCCTTGAATTTTTGGAGCAGATCGTCCGCGCGCTCGTGAGGCACTTCGAAAAATGCAGCTCCGTTTTGCGCGAGAAGTTCGTGAGCATGTTCAAGAAAGTTCGCATAAAAAAAATTCGGATCGCGATTCTGCGGAAAAAGCGCCGCCTTAGGCTCGTGGCGAAGGACTTGCGCTTCGATCTCGTCCGTCATTGAAACATACGGCGGATTTGAAAACACCAGGTCGTACGGCCCTCGCGAGAGAAGCGCCTCGAACCCTTGCGAAGCGTCTTGGGCGACCTCGATCTGAAAACGCGACGACCACGAGCGGCCGATGATGGCGTCCAGGTTTTTTTGGGCCAAGGTCACGGCCGAGTAATTGAGTTCGCTTGCCACTCCGTTCGCTCCCGGGCAGGCGACCAGAAGCTCGATCGACAAAATACCGCTGCCTAAGCCCAATTCGGCGAAGCGAAAACTTTTGCGCGGAAATCGTTTTTTGGCGTACTCGATCATTCGTGTTGCCAGGATCTCGGTCTCAGGTCGTGGAATGAGGGTCGAGGCGTCGACGAAATAATCATGATTCAGAAAAAACTGCGACCCGAGCAAATGTTGCAGGGGTGTACCCTCGGCACGGGCTTTCGCGATTCGAAGCGCCTCATCCCTCACGGCGGGCGATGGGTCTTTCGTCAAAAGCGCGAGATCGGCGAAGGTTTTGACGGCCGGGTTTTGTCGGCGAAGCAAATGAAACCAGATCAGTCTAGCCTCGTGCTCGGGAACCCACGGGGCGAGCTGGCTTAAAATGACGGCTAAAGTATTCATGGCAAATCAGACCTGGGCAAAGCCCTGCTGTTTCAAGGCTTCGGCCTGGTAATGGGTTTGAAGCGCATCGAGCACTTCTTCGATGTGGCCTTCCATCACGTCCGGCAACGAATGCACCGTAAAGCCGATGCGATGGTCGGTGAGGCGCCCTTGCGGAAAATTATAAGTGCGAATGCGCTCCGAACGATCTCCGGTTCCGACCATTTCGCGCCGGGTGTCGGCATGTTCTTTCGAAACGCGGGCCTGTTCGGCCTCGTAAATACGCGAGCGAAGAATCTTCATCGCCTTGTCTTTGTTTTTCAGCTGCGAGCGTTCGTCCTGGCAGGCGACGACGACTCCGGTCGGAAGGTGAGTGATCCGCACGGCCGAATCGGTGGTATTGACCGACTGCCCGCCGGCGCCGCTCGATCGATACACGTCGATTTTTAAGTCAGAGGTTTTAATCACGATGTCGACTTCTTCGGCCTCAGGAAGCACCGCTACCGTCACCGTCGAGGTATGAACGCGCCCCATGGCCTCGGTCTCGGGCACGCGTTGAACGCGATGAACTCCGGCCTCCCATTTCAGGCGCGAGTAAACCTTGGTGCCTTCGATCATGGCGACGATTTCTTTGATGCCGCCCTTTTCTCCCGGGCTGACGGACAAGACTTCGACTCGCCAACCCTGACGTTCCGCAAATTTCTGATACGCGCGAAACAGTTCGGCGCCGAACAATCCGGCTTCGTCTCCGCCCGCACCGGCACGGACTTCAAGCAGGATGTTTTTTTGATCGTTCGGGTCTTGCGGCAAGAGTAGCACTTGCAGCCGCTGGGCAGAGGCTTCGAGCTCGGGTTCGAGCGCCTTCAGCTCTTCTTTCGCCATCGAACCCAAATCGGGGTCGAAAACCAGCTCTTTGTTCGATTCGATCTCGTTTTTGGTTTTGCGATAATGACGGTACTCGTGAACGACTTCTTGAAGCGAGGCGTGCTCCTTCGAAAGACGGCGGAACTCCTGCGGACGGTCCGCAAGCGACGGATCGCCGAGCTTGTGCTCGATCTCTAAAAAGCGTTGTTCTACGGCTTCTAATTTGTCAAACATGACTCAATGCTAAACCAAAAGGAGGGGACCACCTTTTTAAGAGCTCATCGACTTCACGAACTCTTCGTTCGTCTTGGTGTGGGCGACTTTATCGAGCAGGAATTCCATCGCGTCGACGGTGTTCATCGGGTGGAGGACCTTACGCAGAATCCAGATTCGGTTGATGACTTCTTTCGGAAGTAGCAGGTCCTCTTTCCGGGTCGCCGACTTGTTGATGTCGAGACACGGAAAGATCCGTTTTTCCATCAGCTTGCGGTCGAGGACGATCTCCGAGTTCCCCGTTCCTTTGAATTCCTCGAAAATCACTTCGTCCATCCGCGAGCCGGTATCGACGAGCGAGGTCGCGATGATGGTCAAGCTTCCGCCCTCTTCGATGTTCCGGGCGGCGCCGAAGAAGCGTTTCGGTTTGTGGAGCGCGTTCGAGTCCACCCCACCGGACAGGATCTTGCCCGACGGCGGGACGACCGCGTTGTACGCGCGCGCCAGACGGGTGATCGAATCGAGCAGAATCACGACGTCGTATTGGTTTTCGACCAGACGCTTGGCTTTTTCGATGACCATCTCGGCGACTTGAACGTGGCGCGAGGCTTGTTCGTCGAAGGTCGAGCTGATGACTTCGCCCTTTACCGAGCGTTGCATGTCGGTGACTTCCTCGGGACGTTCGTCGATGAGGAGGACGATCAGCTTCACTTCGGGATGGTTCGAGGTGATCGCGTTGGCGATATCCTGCATGAGCACGGTTTTACCCGCGCGAGGCGGCGCCACGATCAGGCAGCGCTGGCCTTTTCCGAGTGGAACCATGAGATCGATGATGCGGGTGGAATAATTATTCGGCTGATATTCGAGGTTCAGACGCTCTTTCGGATAAAGTGGCGTCAGGTTGTCGAACAAAACGCGCTCGGTATTGAGCTCGGCCGGTTGAAAGTTCACTTGTTCGACTTTTAAAAGCGCGAAATAGCGTTCGCCCTCTTTCGGCGCGCGGACCGAACCGTTGACGGTATCGCCCGTGCGAAGGCCGAAGCGGCGAATCTGCGACGGAGAAACGTAAACGTCGTCCGGGCCCGGAAGGTAGTTGTACTCGGGGGCGCGAAGGAAGCCGAATCCGTCGGGCAAGCACTCCAAAACGCCATCGGCGTAAATGTGCTCGTCTTTTTCGGCCTTCTTTTGAAGGATCATGAAAATCAGGTCTTGCTTGCGAAGGTTGCCCGCGTTTTCGATGCCGAGCTCGTGGCCCATCTCCAAAAGCTCGTGAGCTTTTTTATCTTTCAGCTCTTTTAAGTGCATGGATTTTTTAGAGCTACCCGGAGAAGCGGCCTCCGGAGCGCCCGAAGTTTCTGCGGTGCCCGTATCGGTCGCAGGAGCGGCGGTATCGGCCGCTGTATCGACCGTCGTTTCGTCGGTGTCGGCGATCACTTCGACGATTTCGCCGTTGGCTTCCGCGATGTTCCCATCCGCCGTCTTCTTCGGAATGAAGCGTTGCGGGCGATTGCCCTGCGGACGGGGACGGTGAGGAGCGGGTCTTTGGCCTGGTTTTTTGTCTTGAGTACTCATGGGTTACGCCTTTGTGATTGCATTGAGGGATAAAGGAATTCAGAAAATTGAGTGTTTAGAGATATCTTCGCATGTTGGGAGTTTGGGCATCAACGTTTTGGCGCCGATCATGCCTGGAATAAAGCTAAGTTAACAGAGGTTTGGATGACCGTCTAGAAAAATGTGCTATCCTGGCGGAAGTCATGAAATGGATGAAAGGGCTTTTGGTCCTGGGGGCATTGGCGGTAGCGGGAAGCGGATTTTATCTGTTCCAGTTTTCGCGAACCCCGGCCAATTTCGCCGCAACGAAAAAAGTCGAATTTAACCTCGCCAAGGGAATGAAGCCCTATGAGATTTCCTATGGGCTTGAGCGTGCGGGCCTGATCCGCAATGCCAGTCTCATGGTGTGGTACGGAAAATTGACCCGCGCCTGGGGCCGGATCAAGGCCGCCGATTACGAGATCAGTCCGTCGATGACCCCCGCGCAAATCCTGAAGCTTTTAAAAAGCGGAATCGGGATCCAGCGGGCACTCCTCGTTCGCGAGGGCGAAAACATTTATCAAGTGGCCCAAAGCGTTCAAAACGTGGGCCTCGCCGAAGCCGACGAGACGCTTCGCTTAATGAAAAGCCCCGAGTTCATCGCGCATCTGGGCCTGGGGGCCGAGGGAATCGCCTCGCTTGAAGGCTATCTGTTTCCGAACACTTATTTTTACGACAAGCGCGACAACGTGGAAGAAATCTTAAGCCGCATGGTGATGGCCTTTCTTCGAAGTTGGACGCCCGAGGACGAGGCGCGTGCGGCCCAGCTGGGGTTTTCGCGCATGCAGATCATCACGTTGGCTTCGATGATCGAAAAAGAAACGGGCGCCGATTTCGAGCGGCCGATCATCAGCTCGGTCTTTCACAACCGGCTGAAGAAACACATGCGCCTGCAAAGCGACCCCACCACGATTTACGGAATGTGGGAGCGGTATCACGGAAACATCCACAAGCGCGATCTTTCGACTCCGTCCGATTACAATACCTACACCCTGCCGGGCCTTCCGATCGGGCCGATCTCGAATCCGAATCCGGCTTCAGTCAAGGCGGCACTTTATCCGGCTGCGACCGATTACCTGTATTTCGTTTCGAAAAACGACGGCACGCACGTGTTTTCAAAAACCTACGAAGAGCACTCGGACTGGGTTCGTCGCCTTCAGATGAATGCCGCCGCCCGCGCGGGTAAATCCTGGCGGGATTTGAAGAAATAAATTACTCACACTTCGCGCGCGCGAAGCGGATGGAGGTAAAGTCAGGCGCAAAATCGTGCGTCTTTCCGAAAACGAGCAGGGCTTTTCGAGCGGGGTTCTTTTTCAGGAACTCCAAAATTTCGTGCGAGGCATAGCCCTCGCGATCACTCAAAATCAGCTTCTTTAAAACCGGGTCTTGGGCCAGCGGCGTTCCGCGCGGCAGTTCGGCGATGCGCGCGTTCACCGCATCGTTGTTCGCGTCGCCTTCTTCGGCGGTCAGGGTTTTATGCACGATCGGAAGGACTCCGAGCAGAAAAAGCGTGTTCACGGCGCCATGACGGGCGAGAAACGTTCCGGCCTGAAAACCCAGCGCGCCTGGGTCGAACGATTCGGACGGGGTGCTGCCCGCATGAACGCTCGGAAAAAGCTTGTGCGCTTCGATGACGGTTTCGTCGTTCGGGTCGATTTGACTGGCAAGCTGATCGGCCGAAAGCCCTTCCGAAAAAATTTCGAATTCCGGGTGTTCGAGGATGATCTGAGCAAGCGCGCTTTGGGCGGCCAAAATAGGCTGAAGGAGTTCGGGGCTGATCGAATCCGAGTGTGGCGGCCAATGCAGCTGCGGAAAATGAACGACTTGGGCCGAGGCATCGAATCGACAGGGCGACGCCACCGGCGATGCCGGAGTGCGCTGCGCGAATTTCGGAGAACTGGCCTGAAAGACCCACGAACAGCCGAGGGCGAAAATCAGGGCGAGCAGAGCATTCCGAAAGCGCGTCATATTCCCTTATCGGTATCCGACACCCAATTGTTTAATTAAACAACAGGGTGTCGGACACCGGAATAGGGCCTTTTCTTTTCGCGAGAAATCCGCTAGATTTTAGCTTTTAAGGTGGGGAAAATCCGTGAGTTCTTACTTAGTCTTAGCGCGTAAATACCGCTCCCAACAATTTTGTGACGTAATCGGGCAGCAGTCGGTCATTCGGACGCTCAATAATGCCATCAAATTGGGCCGAACCCACCATGCCTACGTCTTTTCAGGCTCGCGGGGGATTGGCAAGACCTCGATCGCCCGAATCTTCTCGAAGGTGTTGCGTTGTCAAAACGTGACCGAAAAAGAAGACGGGCTTTTATACTCCTGCGATCAGTGCTCGGATTGTCTCGAAATCGCTTCCGGCACTTCGGTCAATGTTTTAGAAATCGACGGAGCCTCGAACAACGGTGTGGATTCCGTTCGCGAGATTCGCGAGAACGCGAAATTTCTTCCGACCTCGGGCAAGTACAAGATTTACATCATCGACGAGGTTCACATGCTTTCGACGGCGGCGTTCAATGCGCTGTTAAAGACGCTCGAAGAACCGCCCGAGCACGTGGTCTTCGTTTTTGCCACGACCGAGTCGCATAAGATTCCGGAAACGATCCTGGGCCGCTGCCAGCGCTTCGACTTTAAGCGCGTGACGGTCGCTCAGATCATGGGGCACCTGAAGAACGTGCTCGCGAAAGAGAAAATCACCTACGAAGAGGCGGCGCTGAACTTGATTGCTCGCGGAGCTGAGGGTTCGATGCGGGATGCGCTGTCGATCACCGACCAGGTGATTTCATTTTCGGGAATGAACATCACGTCCCAAGCCGTGCGCGAGAGCATCGGCTTGATCGGGACGGAGCTCGTGTTTGCGATTTTAAAAAACATCCTCGAACGAAACGCGAAAGAAGCCTTGGCGCACGTGCAGGGGGCATTCCAGCAGGGGGTCGACCTGAAGATGCTGCTCAAGGCAATGATCGAGATGCTGCATGCGCTGATCCTCATGCAGGTCGGAATCGAAAAACCCGAGACGCACTTTAACGACGACGAGCTGAAGCAGCTCGCGACCCTCGTCTCCACGCGTCCGCTCGAAGAAAACGAATTGATCTTTCAAGTGCTGCACCACGGGCTCGATCTGCTGTCGCGCGCGGCTCAGCCGAAATTGATTTTTGATTTGCTCGTGATTAAGACCGCCTTGGCCGAAGCGCTGGTGGCGGTCGGTGGCGCTCCTCAGGCCGAGAAGGATCCCGCCGCAACTCCACGGAGGTCTCCCCGGCCTGCGGTAACTGCCGTTGAAAGCGCGCCGAGTACGCCTGCCAATCAAGTGCGCCCAGCGTCGGTGAACGTAGCCCCCGCACCCGTATCGGCTGCCGCTTCTGCAAAAGAGCCGGCATTCTCACTTCCGAATTTTAATTTTCACTCGTCGGGCTCGGCTCACGAGGTCGCCTCCGCCCCGGCGTCCGTTCCGGTAAAAGATGCGGCCCCCAAAACTTGGGAAGGCTTCATTGCGTTTTGCGACCGCAAGGCCCCGGCCATTGCGGTCCTTTTGGAATCCGTCGTCGAGTCGGCGTTGCCGTCGAATGAAAGCCCGGCCTTGAAGTTGGGGTTTCGCGAACACGATCAGGCCAAGGCCGAGCAGGTGCAGCTCAAGGCCTTTCGCGATCAGCTCAGCCAGGCAATCGAGTCGTACTTCGGCGCCAAGGCCGTGGTCGAGGTGTTTTTCTCGCAGGTGAAGGGCGAAAGTGTTGCCGAAAAGAGCGAGCGCATCAAAAAAGAAAAGCGCGATTCCCGAATGCGGTCGATTTTGGCGAACGAAGTGGTACAAGAGGCTAAGGCTTTGTTCGGTACAGAGTTGACGAATATCGAGCTGCTGGAAAAAGAGACATGAACCCGTTATCGAAACTGATTTTTGAATTATCGAAGCTTCCGGGGATCGGCGAAAAGACCGCAACGAGGCTTGCGTATTATATTCTGAATCAGGATGCGGGCTACGCCGAATCGCTGGCGCAGGCCTTGCGCGAGGCCAAGCAGAAGCTTCGTTACTGCTCGGAGTGTTTTAATTTTTCTGAAAACGAAAAGTGCGAAATTTGTAGCGACTTAAAACGCGATCACGCCTGCGTTTGCGTCGTCGAGCGCCCGAGCGACGTGACCCCGATCGAAAAAACCGGCAGCTATCGCGGTGTGTACCATGTTTTGCACGGGCTACTTTCGCCGCTCGACGGGATCGGACCCGAAGACATCAAGATGAAAGAGCTTTTCGTGCGCTTAAAAAGCCACGACGTCAAAGAGGTGATTTTCGCGCTGAACCCTTCGGTCGAAGGCGAAGCGACGACGATGTATCTTTCGCGCTTGTTGAAGCCGGCCGGAATCCGGCTGTCGCAGGTGGCGTACGGCATTCCGTTCGGCGGAACAATCGAGTTTACCGATCGCCAAACCCTGGGCAAAGCCCTTGAAAACCGGAACGAGCTGTAAGATGGAGATGAGGGAGATTTCATGAGCTTCGTCAACTCGGTTTCAAAAGAAGTGAATTGTAAGATCGTCTACGTCGGAACGGGCTTGTCGGGAAAGACGACGAACGTTCAGTATATTTACGAAAACACGCAGACCGACCGCGCCGGAAAGCTCGTCAGCCTCAGCACCGAAAACGAGCGCACGCTTTTTTTCGATTTTTTGCCGCTTTCCGTCGGCGAAGTGCGCGGTTATAAAACGCGCTTTCATCTTTATACGATCCCCGGTCAGACCTTTTACGAAGCATCGCGTGATTTTATTTTGAAAGGTGTGGACGGCGTCGTGTTCGTCGTCGATTCGGCGCCCGAGCGCATGGAGGCGAACATCGAGGCCTGGGAGCATTTTCAAAAAGCGTTAGAGCGTCAGGGGTATGATTTAGCGCGAATTCCGCTGGTTTTTCAGTACAACAAGCGCGATCTGCCGAATGCGGCGCATGTCGAAGAACTCGAACAAACATTCAATCCGACTCGTCGCCCGTCGTTCGAAGCGATCGCCAACCGGGGAGAGGGCGTCATGCCCACGTTAGAAAGTATTAGCCAAATGGTGATCGATGCTTTAAGAGGTTTGAGGGGAAATTTCTAGCACAC
>Ga0164242_10000259_pt1 | contig 66205 bp, 52 predicted proteins | sample OricomgcompostMG_FD_108783 | JGI IMG/M metagenome (GOLD analysis project Ga0164242, IMG submission 108783) | Miracle-Growth compost microbial communities from Emeryville, California, USA - Original compost - Miracle growth compost (MG) ... | reverse complement strand
CGGCGACATCGTCGACGGCGTCATCGTGAAGGTCGACCGGGACGAGGTCCTGCTCGACATCGGTTACAAGACCGAGGGCGTCATCCCCTCCCGCGAGCTGTCGATCAAGCACGACGTCGACCCGCACGAGGTCGTCGCCGTCGGCGACAACATCGAGGCCCTGGTCCTCCAGAAGGAGGACAAGGAGGGTCGCCTGATCCTGTCCAAGAAGCGCGCGCAGTACGAGCGCGCCTGGGGCACGATCGAGAAGATCAAGGAAGAGGACGGCATCGTCACCGGTACCGTCATCGAGGTCGTCAAGGGTGGTCTCATCCTCGACATCGGCCTCCGCGGCTTCCTCCCCGCCTCCCTGGTCGAGATGCGCCGCGTCCGCGACCTCCAGCCGTACGTCGGCAAGGAGCTCGAGGCCAAGATCATCGAGCTGGACAAGAACCGCAACAACGTGGTCCTGTCCCGCCGCGCCTGGCTGGAGCAGACCCAGAGCGAGGTCCGCCAGACCTTCCTCACCACCCTGCAGAAGGGCCAGGTGCGCTCCGGCGTCGTCTCCTCGATCGTCAACTTCGGTGCCTTCGTGGACCTGGGCGGCGTCGACGGCCTGGTGCACGTCTCCGAGCTGTCCTGGAAGCACATCGACCACCCGTCCGAGGTCGTCGAGGTCGGCCAGGAGGTCACCGTCGAGGTCCTCGACGTGGACATGGACCGCGAGCGCGTCTCCCTGTCGCTGAAGGCGACCCAGGAGGACCCGTGGCAGCAGTTCGCCCGGACCCACCAGATCGGCCAGGTCGTCCCGGGTAAGGTCACCAAGCTGGTGCCGTTCGGCGCGTTCGTCCGCGTGGACGAGGGCATCGAGGGCCTGGTCCACATCTCCGAGCTGGCCGAGCGCCACGTGGAGATCCCGGAGCAGGTCGTCCAGGTCGGCGACGAGATCTTCGTCAAGGTCATCGACATCGACCTCGAGCGCCGCCGGATCTCGCTCTCCCTCAAGCAGGCGAACGAGTCCTTCGGTGCCGACCCGGCCTCCGTCGAGTTCGACCCGACCCTGTACGGCATGGCCGCGTCCTACGACGACCAGGGCAACTACATCTACCCCGAGGGCTTCGACCCCGAGGCCAACGACTGGCTGCCGGGCTACGAGAAGCAGCGGGAGGAGTGGGAGCGCCAGTACGCCGAGGCGCAGACCCGCTTCGAGCAGCACCAGGCCCAGGTCATCAAGAGCCGCGAGGCCGACGCCGAGGCCGCGGCCCAGGCCGGCAACGAGGCGGCCGCCCCGGTGTCCGGTGGCGGCGGCTCCTACTCGTCCAGCACCGACGAGACCTCCGGCGCCCTGGCGTCCGACGAGGCCCTCGCCGCGCTGCGCGAGAAGCTGGCCGGCGGCCAGAGCTGACGCTCTGCGCCCAGCGGCCGGGCTGACGCCCGGCTGAGCACGACCGTGCGATGAGAAAGGCCCCCGCCCGGGGTGACCGGGTGGGGGCCTTTCCGCTGTCCTGGGGCTGTCCTGGGGCGCCGCAGGCGGCTGCTTCGCAGGTGGGAGGCCGGGGCCGGAGAAAGTTCCGTTCTGTCGGGTTTCTTACCGTGACGGGGCCCATAGGCGGTTTGCCTTCCAACGGCCCCGTCCGTGGGTGATGGTTACTCGAACACCTCCGCACGGATGCAAGGTCCGCACGATGAGCACCATCCCCCCGCAGCAGTCCCCGGACAGGTCCGAGCTGCCGGACGTCCCCGAGGAGCGCTGCGGCGGTCCGTTCGCCGCGATCGCCCGCTTCAGCCACCGGCACCGCCGCTGGGTGGTGCTGGCCTGGGCGCTGCTGGTGGCCGTCGGAATGGTCTTCGGGACGAAGGTCTTCACGCAGACCGCGACCAGCCCGCGGGCCGCCGGCTCGGAGTCGGCGGTGGGTTCGGCCCTGCTGGCCGCCTCCGACCCGGCCCAGCACAGCGTGATCGCGCTGGTGGACCGGGCGCCGGTGGACGACGCCGGGGTGCGCGCGGCGGTGCTCTCCGCCGCGGCCGACGTCCGGGCGGTGCCGGGCGTGGTCGCGGTCGCCGACGCCTACCAGGGCGGCGGGCAGCAGCAGGCGGCGCTGCGCTCCTCCGACGGCCGGGCCCAGCTGGTGGAGGTGCGCCTCGGGACCGGTCTGACGGGCGGCGCGCAGTCGCGGGCGCTGCCCGCGGTCGAGGCGCGGCTGCAGGCGGTCGGCGGCCCGGACGCGTCCGGGCAGGCCCGCGCCGCGGGCGCGCGGGTCTCCCTCGGCGGGGAGCTGGTCTCCGACCAGCAGGTGCAGCACCAGACGCAGTCCGATACCGAGCTGGGCGAGTTCATCACCCTGCCGGTGACGCTGGCGGTGATGGTGCTGATCTTCGGCGGGTTCGTCGCGGCGGGGCTGCCGCTGCTGGGCGCGGTCGGGTCGATCGCCGGCGCGCTGCTGGCGCTGCTCGGGTTCAGCCGGCTGATGTCGATGGACACCAGCGTGCTGCCGATCGCGACCGTGCTGGGCCTGGGCCTGTCCATCGACTACGCGCTGCTGGTGGTGAACCGGTTCCGGGAGGAGCGGGCGCGCGGGGCGGAGCCGGCCGAGGCGGTCGAGCGGGCCGGCGCCACCGCCGGGCGGACCATCGCCTTCTCCGCGCTGACCGTGGCGGCGGCGTTGTCCGGGCTGTTCGTGCTCTCCTCACCGATCTTCCGGGCGGTGGCGGCGGCCGGCGTCAGTGTCGTGGTGATCACGGTCGCCGCGGGGCTGACGCTGGTGCCGGCGATGCTGGGCTTCGTGGGGCACCGGATCAAGGCGCCGGCCAAGCCGGTGCCGGACCACGGGCGGTTCTCCCGGCTGGCCCGCTGGGTGCAGCGGCGGCCGGCGATGGTGCTGATCGGCGTGACGGCGGTGCTGGTCTCGCTGGGGCTGCCGTTCGCCGGCGCGCACATGCACAGCTCCGGCGCCGAGCTGCTGCCTTCCTCGTTCAGCAGCCGCACGGTGGCGGACGCCACGCAGCGCGAGTTCCCGGCGATGGCGCAGCCGCAGCTGACCGTGGTGGTGCAGGGCGGCGAGGCGCAGGCCCAGCGCTACGCCGACAGCGTGCGCGAGCTGCCCGGGGTGGCATCGGTGGGGGCGGTGACGCCGGCGGGCGAGGGGCTGCTGAGCATCCCGGTCGACAGCACCGGCTCCGCGCAGGGCGCCACCGCGCAGCACGTGGTCTCCGAGCTGCGCGCGGACCGGGGCGGGCTGACCACCTGGGTGACCGGCGACGCCGCCACCGACGCGGACTTCCGGCACGAGATCGACTCGCGCGGGCCGTGGGCGCTGGCTCTGGTGGCGGGCGCGACGGGCCTGCTGCTGTTCATGATGACCGGCTCGGTGCTGGTGCCGCTGAAGGCGCTGGCGACCAACCTGCTGTCGCTGGGGGCGTCGCTGGGCGTGCTCACCCTGGTCTTCCAGGGCGGAGTGGGCTCCTCGCTGCTGGGCGTCTCCGCCACCGGCGGGCTGGAGCCGTGGATCCCGGTGCTGGTCTTCGCGTTCTCCTTCGGGCTGGCGATGGACTACGAGGTCTTCCTGCTCTCCCGGATCAAGGAGCTGCACGAGGAGGGATACGGCTGCGTCCGCTCGGTGCGGATGGGCCTCCAGCGCAGCGGGCGGATCATCAGCTCGGCGGCGCTGCTGATGGTGATCGTCTTCGCCGGTTTCTCGGCGGGCAAGATGCTCGACATCAAGGAGATGGGCCTGGCGCTGGCGGTGGCCGTGGCGGTGGACGCGACACTGGTGCGCGGGCTGCTGGTGCCGGCGGCGATGACGCTGGCGGGCCGGTTCAACTGGTGGGCGCCGCGTCCGCTGCACTGGCTGCACCAGCGGGTGGGGCTGCGCGAGCACCAGACGCTGCCGCCGGTGCGGCTGGCGCAGCGGGCCGCCGCCGCGCGGGCCGCGGCGGCCAAGGCGGCCGGCGGCGTGGTCGCGGCGGGCACCATCGGCGCCGCGAGCGCGGCGGCGGGCGCCGCGGCCGGTGGCGCGGTGGCCGGCCGCGCGGGTGCGGTGGCCGGGGCCGCGGCGGGCGTGGCCGCGCGGGCGCGGGCCGCCAACTCCGCGCGCGGCCACGGCGACGGCCCGCGCAGGCCGGCGGCGGGGTAGGCGGGCCCGGCGGCCGGCCGGCGGGGTTCGCCGGCGGGCCGGGCGGCCGGCCGGCGCGTCACCGCTTGTTCGCCGCCGCCCGGAGTCCGATACAACCGCGTTACTCCCCGGGGCCGACGGGAGTAACAGGACGGGACGACGATCCTCCGCACACGGCGCACTCGATCACCTGTGCGCCTGATCCGACGCGGAGGGACCGTAGATGACGGAACGTCAGGCGGGACAGGGCTGGACGCGGCGCAACTTCCTGCGCGCGGTGGGGATCAGCGGCGGAGCGGGAACCATGTTCGCGGCGATGGGCGCGATGGGCCTGGCCCCCACCGCCGCGGCCGCCGCGGCCACGCCCGCCTTCCGCGCCCCGAGCGCCTCGGACTTCCACCTCACCGGACGCTCGGCGGCGTCCGTGGTGATCCTCGGGGCAGGCATCGCCGGACTGGTCTCCGCCTACGAGCTGGGCAAGGCCGGCTACCGGTGCACGATCCTGGAGCCGCGGCCGCGCACCGGCGGGCGCAACTTCACCGCGCGCGGCGGAACGGTCGAGACCGACACCTTCGGGCAGACCCAGACCGCGCAGTTCAGCGAGGGCCAGTACATGAACTGCGGGCCGGCCCGGCTCGCCCAGTGGATGGTCACCCTCGACTACTGCCGCGAACTCGGCGTCCCCATCGAGGTGTTCACCAACGTCAACGCCGACGCCTACCTCTACAACGAGTCCGCCGGGATGACGGCGCCCGAGCGCTACCGCTCGGCCAAGGCGGACGTCTACGGCTATGTGAGCGAGCTGCTGGCCAAGGCGGCCTCGCGCGGCGCACTGGACACCGAACTCACCTCCGACGACAAGGGCAGGCTGCTCTCCTTCCTGGAGAGCTGGGGCGCGATCGGCGGCGCGGCCGACGACTACGCCTACAGCCTGGGCAGCAACCGCGGCTACAGCCCCTACCCGGGCGCCGCCGGCCAGCCGGGGACGCTGCTCGGTCCGGTGCCGGCCCTCAGCGACGTGCTCGCCTCCGGCGTCGGCCGGTACTTCTCCTTCGAGTTCGAGTACGACCAGGCCATGCTGATGTTCCAGCCGGTCGGCGGCATGGACCAGATACCGAAGGCGCTGACCAGGGCGATCGGTCCGGAGAAGGTCGCACTCGGCTGCCGTGCCACGAAGATCGTGCAGGGCGCCGACGGCGTCACGGTCACCTACACCGACGGCCGCAACACCCGCAGCCTGACCGCCGACTACTGCATCGCCGCGATGCCCCCGCACCTGCTGGCCGCCCTGGACCACAACCTCGGCAGCGACGTGCAGTCGGCCCTGACCTCCATCACCCCGGTCAGCAGCAGCAAGATCGGGCTGGAGTACAAGAGCCGCTGGTGGGAGACCGACCACCGGATCTACGGCGGCATCACCGAGACCGACCTCGACCTCACCCACATCTGGCACCCCTCCTACGGTTTCCACGGCGAGCGCGGGGTGATCATCGGCTACTACAACACCGGTGCCAACGCCGACCTGTACGGGCAGATGACGCCGGCCGCGCGCGAAGCCCGGGCGGTGGCGCAGGGCGAGAAGATCTACGGCTCCAAGTACCGCACCGAGCTGGCCTCCTCGTTCTCGCAGTCCTGGAAGTACATCCCGGACCTCCAGGGCGCCTGGCACCGGCTGCCCTCGGGTGCGCCGGACACCCCCGTGCTCAAGCCGCTGACCGCGCCGACCGGCCGGGTCCTCTACGCCGGAGACTGGCTCTCCTACCTGGACGCCTGGCAGCACGGCGCGATCACCTCGGCCCGGGAGGCGGTCACCGCCCTGCACACCCGGGTGATGACCGCCGCCTGAGGTGGGGCGCGGTGCTTCCCGGGGAGCACCGCGCCGGTAGGGTGCCGGGCATGCTGAGGATCGGACTGACCGGTGGGATCGGGGCGGGCAAGAGCGAGGTCTCGCGGCTGCTCGCCTCGCTCGGCGCGGTGATCGTCGACGCGGACCTGATCGCGCGCGAGGTCGTGGAGCCGGGCACGGAGGGCCTCGCGGCCGTGGTGGCCGAGTTCGGGGAGCAGGTGCTGCGCCCGGACGGGACGCTGGACCGGCCGAAGCTCGGCGCCCTGGTCTTCGCCGACCCGGCGAAGCTCGCCGCGCTCAACGCGATCGTCCACCCGCTGGTGCGGCGCCGCTCGCAGGAGCTGGAGGAGCGGGCCGTCGCCGCGGACCCGGACGTGGTGATCGTGCAGGACGTGCCGCTGCTCGCCGAGAACGGCATGGCCTCCGCCTTCGACCGGGTGGTCGTGGTGGACGCGCCGGACGAGGTGCGCCTGGAGCGACTGGTGAAGCTGCGCGGGATGGAGGAGGGCGAGGCGCGGGCGAGGATGGCCGCCCAGGCCACCCGCGAGCAGCGGCTGGCCATCGCCGACCACGTCGTGGTCAACGACGGCTCGCTGGAGCACCTCGCCGAGCAGGTCCGCGCGGTGTGGCGGCGGCTGGACGCCGAGCGGGCACGCTGACGGGCGGCGAATCGGGGCTCCGACGGGCGGCGGCACCGGCAGTAGCGGAACCCCGCCGGCCGGGAAAGCGATTGCACCGCCGGCCGGCGGGCGGGGAGGATGCGGGGGCATGACACCCTCCACGACCACCGCCCGGCCCCCGGAGACCCTGCGCGAGGGCCCGGTCGAGCTGCGCCGCAGGCGCGCGGCCGATCTCGACGTCCTGCACGGGCTGATCGAGGCGAACCGCGAGCACCTCGCGCCCTGGCTGCCGTGGGCCGGCGGCCAGGACCGCGAGGGCACCCGGGACTTCCTGCGCCGCACGGAGGAGGCCTGGGAGACCGGCGAGTCCTTCGAGTACGCCGTGCACGACCTCGCCGACGGCGGCCGGGACGTCGGCCAGACCAGCCTGATGGCCCGGGTCGGCCCCGGCGGCCTGGAGATCGGCTACTGGCTGGCCGCCGACGCGACCGGACGGGGGCTGATGACCGCCGCCGTGCGAGCCCTGCTCCGGGCGGGTTTCGCCCTGCCGGGCGTGGAGCGGATCGAGATCCACCACGACGTCGGGAACCACGCCAGCGGGGCGGTGCCGCGCCGGGTCGGCTTCATCCAGGACCGCGCCTTCCGGCGCGACCCGGTGGCGCCGGCCGAGACCGGCTCCCTGCTGATCTGGACGATGCACCGGGACACGTTCCTGTCCGGCGGGTCCTGACGTCGCGTCAGTCCACCCGCACCACCGCGGCGGAGAGCGGCGGGAGCCGGAGCGCGTCGCCGCCCTCCGGTGCCGGATCCGCGGAGGCGCCCGGTTCGGTGGCCGGCTTCTCGCCCGACTCGCTGAAGTGGGCGAGGAGTTCGGCGTGCCGGGCGCCGAGCGGGACGGTCCGGGACTCTTCGGAGAGGTTGACCGCGGTGCGGAACTCGCCGCGGTGCAGCACCAGCCAGCGCGCCGCCTCGTCGAAGGCCACCCGGCAGTGCCCCAACTCCGGGTCGGCCAGCGCCGGGTGGGTGCGTCGCAGCCGGATCAGCGTCCGGTACCACTCCAGCAGCCGGGCGTGCGCGGGGCGTTCCGGCTCGGACCAGTCCAGGGTGGAGGCCCGGACGGTGGCCGGGGCCTGCGGGTCGGGGATCTCCTCGGCGTTCCAGCCGTGCGTGGCGAACTCCCGGCGGCGGCCGGTACGGACGGCCTCGGCCAGCTCCGGGTCGGTGTGGTCGGTGAAGTACTGCCAGGGCGTGCCGGCGCCCCACTCCTCGCCCATGAAGAGCATGGGCGTGAAAGGGGAGCTGAGCACCAGCGCCGCGCCCGCGGCGACGGCCCCGGCCGGGGCCAGCGCGGAGATCCGCTCGCCGAGCGCGCGGTTGCCGATCTGATCGTGGGTCTGCAGGTAGCCGAGCAGCCGCCAGCCGGGCAGCGGGCCGTAGCGGCGGCCGTGGTGCCGGCCGCGGAACGAGGACCAGCAACCGTCGTGCAGCCAGCCGCCGGTGAGGATCCGTGCGAGCGACTCCAGGGGCCCGCCGGGGAGTTCGGCGAGTGAGGCGTCCGGGCCGCCGCTGGGGCGGCCGGCGAAGTCGGCGTAGTAGCCGCCCGATTCACCGGTGAGCGCGCAGTGCAGGGCGTGGTGGAAGTCGTCGCTCCACTGCGCGGCCAGGCCGAGTCCGTGCTGCTCGCGCGGGGTGACCGTGCGCGGGTCGTTGCGGTCGGACTCGGCGATCAGGAACAGCGGACGGCCGGTGGTCGCAGCCAGGCGGTCGACGGCGGCGGAGAGTTGGGCGAGGAAGTGCTCGGCGCGGTCGTCCGCGAGGGCGTGCACGGCGTCCAGCCGCAGTCCGTCGATCCGGTAGTCGCGCAGCCAGGCCAGCGCGCTGCCGACCAGGTAGGCCCGGACCTCGTCGGAGCCCGGCGCGTCCAGGTTCACCGCGGAGCCCCACGGCGTGTGGTGGGTGTCGGTGAAGTACGGGCCGAAGCGCGGCAGGTAGTTGCCGGACGGGCCGAGGTGGTTGTGGACGACGTCCAGTACCACGCCCAGGCCGCGGCTGTGCGCGGCGTCGACGAAGCGCTTGAGGCCGTCCGGTCCGCCGTAGGGCTCGTGCACCGCCCACGGGCACACCCCGTCGTACCCCCAGCCGTGCCGGCCGGGGAAGGCGCAGACCGGCATCAGGGAGACCAGGTCGACGCCGAGTTCGACCAGGTGGTCCAGGCGGGCGGCGGCCGCGGCGAAGGTGCCCTCAGGGGTGAAGGTGCCGATGTGCAGCTCGTAGAGCACGCCGCCGGGCAGGGCGCGGCCGGGCCACCGCTCGGCCTCCGGCGACCAGGCGAAGGCGGCGTGGTCGACCAGCCGGGAGGGGCCGTCCGGGCCCTGCGGCTGGCGCGCGGACCGGGGGTCGGGCAGTACCTGCGGGTCGCCGTCCAGCCGGAAGCCGTAGTCGGAGCGGCCGGGCCGGGCCGGGACCACCGCCTCCCACCAGCCGGGGCGGCCCTGGGCGCGGGCCATCGGGTGGGCGGCGCCGTCCACCACGACCTCCACCCGCTCGCGGGCGAGCGGCGCCCACACGGCGAAGCGGTGCGGGGCCGGGGCCGCGGTGGGGCCGGTGGACGGGGGCGTGCCGGGCTCGGGGGCGGCGGGCGGCGGCATGGTCATGGGTCAGGACGCCTCCGGGTCTCGGTCGTCGTCGGTCTCGGCAGGGGCCCCGCCGTCGCCGGCGGGCTCACCGGCGGCGGGCTCACCAGTGGCGAGCTCACTGGGGACGAGCAGCGCGACCGGCAGCCGGTCGTTCAGCCGGGGCACGCCGAGCAGCTCGGCTGCCGGGACGCGCCCGCTCACCGGCGGCCGGCCGGGGGCGAGCAGGTCGGTCCAGCTGCCCGGCGGTAGCCGCAGCTCGGTGCCGTGCCAGCCGCGCCCCCGCATCAGGCCGTAGGGGAGCCGGGTCACGACGGTGACCGCCCGCTCCGGCCCGCTCTCCGCGCCGCGCCGGAACGCCAGCAGGTGGCCGGCGGCCGGACCGGCGGCGGGCAGTGGTTCGTACCCGGAGGCGAAGGCGGCGGGGTGCGCCCGGCGCAGCCGCAGCGCGGTCGCGGTCAGCCGCAGCTTCTCGGCGGCGAGCGGCGCGGCGCCGGCGGTGTGGCCGCCGTCGTCGCCGTCCCGTGGGCTCGGTTCGGCGTCCAGCGCCGCCAGCCGGGCGGCCGGCCCGGCGAAGTCCACCGGACGCCGGTTGTCCGGGTCGACCAGGGTGCGCAGCGGCTCCTCCGAGCCCTGGTAGAGGTCGGGCACCCCCGGCACGGTCAGGTGCAGCAGCGCCGCGGACAGACTGTTGGCGCGGGCGAACGGCGCGAGGGAGCGGACCAGGTCGTCCACCCGCGAGCTGAGCCCTGGGTCGGCCAGGCAGGCGCGGGCATGGTCCTCGACCGCCTGCTCGTAGTCCTGGTCCGGCTCGGTCCAGGAGGTGCGGAGCTTCGCCTCGCGGACCGCCTTGAGCAGCGCGGCGACGATCCGGTCCGGGTCCGGGGGAGCCGACTCGGGGTCCTCGGGCCAGGTGGCGACGGCGGTCTGCCAGAACTGCTCGGCCGCGGCCGGGTCGGGGGCGTCCCGGGAGAGCAGGTCGAGGGTGGCGGTCCAGGTGTCCGGGATCTCGGCGAGGACGGCGAGGCGGGCGCGGGCGTCGGCGCTGCGCTTGGTGTCGTGGGTGGACAGCGCGGTCATGGTGTGCGGGTGCGCCTCCGCGGTGCGTGCGCACCACTCGTGGAAGGCCGCGGGCGCGACCGCCGGTGCGCCGGGCTCCCCGCCGACCTCGTTGGCGCACAGCAGCGGGGTCCAGCGGTAGAAGGCGGTGTCCTCGACGCCCTTGGCGGCCACGGCGGCGGCGGTCTGCCCGAAGCGGGCGCAGAACTCGTCCCGCGCGGGCCCGCGGCCGAGGGCCCCGAGGGCGAGGTCGCGGACCAGTTCGGCCGAGTCCGCGTAGGGGGCGGTGACGGGGTCGGCGGCCAGTTCGGCGCGGGCCTCGCGGGCCGCGGCGGTGACCCGCTCGGTGTCCTGCGCGCTCGGCGGCTCGCCGGGGACGACGTAGGGCCGGTAGACCGGGAAGGCGGTGAGCGTGGCGGCGAGCGCGGCCCGGACCGCCCAGGGTGCGTGGTCGCGCCCGGCCGCCTCCGGCAGCTCGGCGGCGGCGCGCAGCGCGGCCCGCGCCAGCCGCTCGACCTCGGCGGCGAGTTCGCCGTGCGGGCCGGTCATCGCGGCGCGCCCGGCCCGGGCCGCCTCCGCGAAGGGCTCGCGCCCGGCGGCGAGCGCGGCGGCGCCGACGGGGTCGATCAGCACCCCGTCGATGCGGTGCAGGGCGTCGTAGCCGGTGGTGCCGGCGCAGGGCCAGTCGGCGGGGAGGCTCTCCTCACCGGTGAGGATCTTCTCCACGGTGATGTAGGCGCCGGGGGCGCGTGCGGCGAGCCGGCGCAGGTAGCCGCGCGGGTCGGCGAGCCCGTCCGGGTGGTCGATCCGGAAGCCGTCCAGCACGCCCTCGTCGTAGAGCCGGAGCAGCACGGCGTGAGTGGCCTCGAAGACCTCCTCGTCCTCCACCCGGACCGCGATCAGGTCCGAGACGGTGAAGAACCGGCGGTAGTTCAGCTCGGTGCGGCCCAGCCGCCACCAGGCCGGCCGGTACCACTGGCGCTCGGTCAGCTCGGCGAGCGGCAGCTTCTCCGTGCCGGGGCGCAGCGGCAGGGCGTGGCCGTGGTAGCGCAGCTCGGCGCCGCCGGGGGTGAGCGTGTCGGCGGGCGTGTCGGCCGCGGTCACCTCCAGCTCGTCCAGCACCTCGCCCAGGGGCGCGCCCAGCAGGGGCAGCAGCACCCGGCCGTCCTGCGCCTCCCAGTCGATGTCGAACCAGCGGGCGAAGGGCGAGCCGGGGCCGTCCCGCAGCGTCTGCCACAGCGGCCGGTTGAGCCGCTCGGGCACCGGCACCGCCATGTGGTTGGGGACGGTGTCGGCGATCAGGCCCAGCCCGTGGGCGTGCGCGGTGCCGGCGAGCGCCCGCAGCGCCGGTTCGCCGCCGAGCTGCTCGCTGACCCGGGTGTGGTCGACGGTGTCGTAGCCGTGCGTGGACCCCGGGGCGGCCTCCAGCAGCGGGGACAGGTGCAGGTGCGACACGCCGAGCGATGCCAGGTACGGCACGGCGGCCGCGGCCTCGCGCAGCGTGAAGGCGGGCTGCAGCTGGAGCCGGTAGGTGGCGGTGGGCGTGGCGGTGGGCGTGTGGCGGTCCGGGAGGCTGCGGGCTGCTGTCACTCTCCACGTCTACCCGGCTACGGGCCGCGCTACGACCCGGGCTCGCCCGTTCGGGCCGCGACCCGAACGGGCGAGCCCGTCGTCACATCGGGTGTCACGCCGGCCGCTGCAGGACCGTCAGCGAGCGGTCGGCCAGCCGCAGTCGCTCGCCGGCCCGCACCTTGGCGCCGGTCCCCGGCTGCACCACCCACGGCAGCGCGGTGTCGACCACCACCTGCCACTCCTTGCCCTGGTTGACCGGCACGGTGAAGTCCAGCGGCTCGTAGTGCGCGTTGAACATCAGCAGGAAGGAGTCGTCGGTGATCCGCCCGCCGCGCCGGTCCGGCTCGGAGATGGCGTAGCCGTTGAGGAAGACCGTCATCGACTTGGCGTAGGCGGCGCGCCAGTCCTCGTCGGTCATCTCCTCCCCGCCGGGGGTGAACCAGGCGATGTCGGAGAGCTCGTCGTGGGTGCCGGAGACCGGGCGGCCGTGGAAGAACCGGCGGCGGCGGAAGACCGGGTGGTCGCGCCGCATCCACACCATGTGCCGGGTGAACTCCAGCAGCGCCGCGGCCTCCTCGTCCTCGGCCGAGCCGCCCTCGGGGTCGGGCCAGTGCACCCAGGAGATCTCGTTGTCCTGGCAGTAGGCGTTGTTGTTGCCCTGCTGGGTGCGGCCGAGCTCGTCGCCGTGGGCGAGCATCGGGGTGCCCTGGCTCAGCATCAGGGTGGCGATGAAGTTCCGGGCCTGCCGCCCGCGTAGCGCGTTGACCTTGGCGTCGTCGGTCGGGCCCTCGGCGCCGCAGTTCCAGGAGCGGTTGAAGGACTCGCCGTCCCGGTTGTTCTCGCCGTTGGCCTCGTTGTGCTTGTCGTTGTAGGAGACCAGGTCGCGCAGGGTGAAGCCGTCGTGGCAGGTGACGAAGTTGATGGAGGCCAGCGGGCGGCGGCCGTCGTCCTGGTAGAGGTCGGAGGAGCCGGTGAGCCGGGAGCCGAACTCCGCCAGCGTGGCGTTCTCGCCGCGCCACAGGTCGCGGACGGTGTCGCGGTACTTGCCGTTCCACTCCGTCCACAGCGGCGGGAAGTTGCCGACCTGGTAGCCGCCCTCGCCGAGGTCCCAGGGCTCGGCGATCAGCTTCACCTGGGAGACCACCGGGTCCTGCTGCACCAGGTCGAAGAACGAGGACAGCCGGTCGACCTCGTGGAACTGCCGGGCCAGGGTGGCCGCCAGGTCGAAGCGGAAGCCGTCGACGTGCATCTCGGTGACCCAGTAGCGCAGCGAGTCCATGATCATCTGGAGCACGTGCGGGCTGCGCATCAGCAGCGAGTTGCCGGTGCCGGTGGTGTCCTCGTAGTAGCGCAGGTCGCGCTCGGACAGCCGGTAGTAGGAGGCGTTGTCCAGGCCGCGGAAGGACAGCGTCGGGCCCAGGTGGTTGCCCTCGGCGGTGTGGTTGTAGACCACGTCGAGGATCACCTCGATGCCGGCCGCGTGCAGCGCCTTCACCATCGACTTGAACTCGGTGACCTGGCCGCCGCGGTCGCCGATCGAGGAGTACGAGCCCTGTGGCGCGAAGAAGCCGATGGTGTTGTAACCCCAGTAGTTGGCCAGGCCCATCTCGGTCAGCCGGTGGTCCTGGACGAACTGGTGCACCGGCATCAGCTCGATCGCGGTCACGCCCAGCTTCGCCAGGTGCTCGATCATCGCCGGGTGCGCGATGCCGGCGTAGGTGCCGCGCTGCTCCTCGGGGATCCCCGGGTGCAGCTTGGTCAGGCCCTTCACATGCGCCTCGTAGAGCACCGTGCGGTCGTAACCGGTGCGCGGAGCGCGGTCGTTGCCCCAGTCGAAGTACGGGTTGATGACGACGGAGGTCATGGTGTGCGGGGCGGAGTCCAGGTCGTTGCGGCGGTCGGGGGCGCCGAAGTGGTAGCCGTAGACCGCCTCGTCCCAGTCGATCCGGCCGCTCATCGCCTTGGCGTAGGGGTCCAGGAGCAGCTTGGCGCTGTTGCAGCGGTGCCCGGAGCGGGGATCGTAGGGGCCGTGCACGCGGAACCCGTAGCGCTGCCCGGGCTCGATGCCGGGCAGATAGGCGTGCCGCACGAAGGCGTCCGTCTCGCGCAGCTCGACGCACGTCTCGGTGCCGTCGTCGTCGAGCAGGCAGAGCTCGATCCGGTCGGCGGCCTCGGAGAAGACGGCGAAGTTGGTCCCCGCGCCGTCGTACGTGGCGCCGAGCGGATAGGGATGTCCCGGCCAGACCTGCATCGTCTCCTGCTCTCCCTCGCTCTTCCGTGGCGGGCGGGGCCGGGAACCGACCCGCGTCCCGGCCCGCTCGCCTTACTCCCTGCCCGCTGCGGGCGGTCAGGGCACGTGCTGTGGGAATGGTCGCGCAGGCGGCCGCCGATCCGGTGCCCTTTCGGGGCATCTTTCCCCGATGTCCCCCGAATGGGTTGACCGCGTGCGGTCCTGCCTGGTGGACGCGGGTCCGGACCCGGGCGCGCGTGGGCGCGGGCGTGTGGGCGGTGCGCGGGGGCGGCGGGAGGCGGGGGGCGAGAACGTCCGGGGGAGCACCGGAGGACCACGGGGCGTGCGCGAGCGCGTGCCGGGGGAGCGCGGGGCGTGCGCTGGGGGCGCGCCAGCGCGCGTGCCGGGGGAGCGCTGGGGTGTGCGAGGGGAGCGCGGGAGGTGCGGCCGGGGCGCTGGATCGGCTGCGGGCGCCGCACCCGGGGAAGTACCCTTGATCGTCCGGGCCGCCCGGATGATCGTCGGCGGTGTGTCAGATGCGGAGCATGGGTGGTGAGTTCCGGGATGGTGGTCCCCGCCGACGGGGGAGGCGGAGGCGGCGGCACGTCGCGGGGCGACGCCCCCACCCTGGTCACCCGGGGCGGCGGAGGCAGCGTCCCGCAGCAGCCCGGCCCGGTGGAGCCCTCGCTGGCCTGGCCCGAGTCCGCCTGGGAGGAGGCCGCCCGCCGGGTGCGGCGCGCCGCCCGCGGCTACGTCTGGCTCAACCTGGTCGAGCAGCGGCTGCGCTCGGTCGTCGCCGAGGTGCTCCGGCCCATCTACGAGCCCGTGCACGGCGAGGACTGGGTGCTCGCGGCGGCCGGCCCCTCCGGCGAGGAGTGGGTGCAGCGGGCGAGCGCGGTGCGCGAGGTCAGCCGGCGCAAGGGCTACCTGCTCGACGCCTACGACGACGACCTGGTCGTCTTCCTGACGCTGCCGCAGCTGCGCGAGCTGATGGTGCAGCACTGGCCCTGCTTCGAGCCCTTCGTCCCCGACCGCCGCGCCCTCGAACTCGCCCTGGACGAGCTGGAGGTGGCGCGGCACGTGGTCTCCCGCAACCGCACCCTCACCGCCACCGTGCTGGAGCAGGCCGAACGGGCGGCGGCTCGGCTGCTGGCCCTGCTGGACGGCCCCGGCGGCAGCGGCACCGCCCTCGCGGCGCTGCCGCGGGTGCCGGCGGACGTGGTCGAGGAACTGGTGGCCGGCCGCTACGCGGACGTGGTCGCGGTCCACCCCGACCGGGTCCGCCTGCAGCGGCAGCTGCCGGTGGAGGAACTCCTCGCGGACGCGCGGCGACTGGACGCGATAGGCATAGGGCTCACCCTGCTCTGCCAGAACTTCACCGGGCGCCGGCTGGTACGGCTGGCCTCGGCGGGGTGCCGGGTGCGGCTGCTCTTCCTCAACCCCGCGAGTTCCGCGCTGCGTCGACGGGAACGCGAACTCGGCATCGGGCGGGGCGAGTTGGGTCGGGCGGTGGAGACCAACATCATGCACGTCCGGCGGGTCCGGGACCGGCTGCGGGACACCGGCGGCTTCGAGATCCGCGTCTTCGACGAGGTCCCGCGCTTCACCGCGTACCTGGTCGACGGCGACGGCCCGGACGGCGTCGCCGTCGTCCAGCCCTACCTGCGGCGGGCGCGGGGGAGCGAGTCGCCCGCGCTGGTCGTCCGCGGCGCCGCGCCGGCCGCGATCGACCCCTCCCGCACGCCCGACCCGGGCCTCTTCCAGGTCTACCGCGAGGAGTTCGAGGGCGTTTGGGCGGACTCGCGTCCGGTGTCGTGAGACGGGGCTGCGCGTGCGGTGCATGCGGTGCAACGCACGGTTTCGCGGCCGGGTGTGGGAGTCGCCTCGCTGGCCGCGCCCACGCGGGGGCGCCGCAGATGCCACAGCCCAGCGCCCCTTGGGCCGGCGCGGAGCGCCGCCTCAAGGGGCGCGGGGAACTGCGCGACCAGCCCGGTGCCGCCCGCGGCCGCGCGCCCGCAGTCGCTGACGGCCGGTGGGCGCACAAAGGGGCGCGGGGAACTGCGCGAGCAACCCGCTACCTCCCGCAGTCGCCTGTTCGGCCGTGCGCTGATGCCCCGTAGGCGCCGCCGGGGTCCGGGGCCCCGCGCCCCGGGAAAAGGGCGGGTGGGTGGGAGAAGAGAACGTTCACGACGCCCTCACGCCCCGCTCAGCGCACGCGAGTACCGTGGCTCTCGCCGACCGGCCCCCTGGTCCGCAATCAGCGCAGGGGCCACCCGGTCGGTCCAGACCCCGAGGGGGCCTCGCGCAGCGACACCGCGCGAGGCCCCGCCGTCGTGTCAGTGGTGCGCGGGATGATGATGCCCGGAACGCACCACCGCGCGAGAGGACCACACGGACATGGGCTGGGCTGATGACGCTCTCGTCGGGTTCGACCTGGAGACCACCGGGACGGACCCCGCGAGTTCACGGATCGTCACCGCCGCGCTGGTGGAGGCGAAGGGCGGCGAGCCGACCCCCGGCCGCGACCGCCACTGGCTGGTCGACCCCGGGGTGGAGATCCCCGGCGAGGCCGCCGCCATCCACGGCGTCACCACCGCCGTCGCGAGGGCCGAGGGCCGGCCCGCCGCCGAGGCGGTGGACGAGATCGCCGCGGCGCTCTGCGCCCGCCTCGCCGCGGGCATACCGGTCGTCGTCTTCAACGCGCCGTTCGACCTGAGCCTGCTTCAGGCCGAGCTGGACCGGTACGGGCTGGCCGGCCTCGGCGAGCGGCTCGGCGGCCGGCCGGTCGGCCCGGTCGTCGACCCGCTCACGCTCGACCGCGCCCTCGACCGCTACCGCAAGGGCTCCCGCACCCTGCAGAACGCCTGCGCGGTGTACGGCGTCGCGCTGGACGGCGCGCACCGGGCGCACAACGACGCGCTCGCCGCCGTCCGCGTCGCCGGCGCGATAGCCGCCCGGCACGCGGACCGGCTCGCCGGCCTGGACGCCGCCGCCCTGCACGAGCGCCAGGCGGCGTGGCACGCCGCGTGGGCGGAGGACTTCCAGGGCTGGCTGCGCCGGAAGAAGGACCCGGCGGCCGTCGTGGACCCCGCCTGGCCGCTGCGCCGCGCTCCGCACGCGGGCGCGGGCGCCGAGGCGGTTCCCGCTCCCCGCGCGGGCGCCGTTCCGGGCGCCGTCCGGGGCTCCCTGTGAGGCATTCCACACCACCTCAAGGGTCATCCCTGACGCGCCCCTGAGACGCGCCCTGAGGGAACCTCCGTCCTGAGGGGGAGGCGTTTCCACCCAGGGAACGAGGAAAAGCGCAGGCCGGCCGGGGGACGATGGGCGAGGCCCGCATCCGCCCGGCGACGTCGGCGGGGGAGGGACCGGTTTGCCGCTCGCGAACACCGGTTCCTAGGATGGCGAGGCCACAACTTACCTGCCGACCGGCTAGGAGCCCTTCCCGGTCGTCATCAGTGCCGAGGACCCGTACGTGTCCCTCCCTCACACCCCCCGTCCGCGGGAGGTGCTCCAGGGGTCAGCGGCGAAGCCTTGCCTTGGAGGCAACCGAGCATGTTCCGCCGTATAGGGCGCGTCGTCGTCCGCCATCCCATCTGGACGATCGTGGCGTGGCTGGTCGCCGCGGTCGCCATCGTCGCAACGGCACCGTCGCTGCCCTCCAGCAGCGACGAGAGCAGCTTCCTGCCCAAGAGCTACGAGTCGATCCAGGCGAACGACCTCCAGTCCAAGGCGTTCCCTCAGGCCTTCACCCCCGCCGCGTACGTGCTGTTCAGCCGCACCGACGGCGGGAAGCTGACGGCGGCCGACACGGCCGAGGCCCTGAAGGTCACCAAGGAGCTGGGGACCAAGCACCTCGACCAGGTCCAGCTCGTCGTCCCGGGCCCGCCGTCCAAGGACGGCAAGTACGACATGTCGCTGGTCCAGATGGACGCCAAGCAGGCCGGCCAGGACTCCCAGGGCAAGGCGGCGAAGAAGCTCCGCGACGAGGCGAAGCAGCTGGTCAAGGGGAGCGATCTCCAGGCCCAGGTCGGCGGCTCCGCCGCGCAGAACTACGACCTGAGCCAGTCGAACACCAAGGGCACGGCGATCGTCGGCCTCGGCGTGTTCGTGATCATCCTGCTCACGCTGCTGGTGATCTTCCGGGCGCCGCTCATCGCGATCATGCCGCTGGTGATGGTCGGCGTGATCTCGATGGCGGCGAACGGGCTGATCGCGGACGCGACCAAGCTGTTCCACATGCAGGCGAACGGGTCCGTCTCGACGATCCTGACCGTCGTGCTCTTCGGCGTCGGCACCGACTACTTCCTGTTCCTGATCTTCCGCTACCGCGAACGCCTGCGGATGGGCGAGGAACCCAAGGAAGCCATGATCAACGCCGTCGGCAGGGTCGGCGAGGCGATCGCCTCCGCCGCCGGCACGGTGATGATCGCCTTCCTCGCGCTGACCCTCTCCGCGCTCGGCTTCTTCCAGCAGATGGGCCCGGCTCTCGCCATCGCCGTGGCGGTCACCCTGATCGCCGCGCTGACGCTGATCCCCGCGGTCTGCTCGCTGATCCCGCCGCGGGCGCTGTTCTGGCCGTCGAAGAAGTGGATGCAGGAACCCTCCGACGCCCGTTTCGCGGCACTCGGCCGCGGCGTGCAGCGCCGGCCGGGGCTGGTCGCGCTGGTGTCCGGCCTGATCATGGTGGCGCTGGCCGTCGGAGCGACCGGCTACAAGTCGACCTTCGACATGACGACCAGCTCGCTGCCGAAGACCTCCGAGTCGATGGTCGTGCAGAACGCCATCCAGTCCTCCTACTCGGCCGGTGCGGCGGAGCCCACCACCGTCTTCGTCACCAGCACCGACGGCCGACCGCTGGACAAGGCCGCGCTGACGCCTCTGGAGCAGAAGCTGCAGCAGGTCGACGGCGTCTCGGCGGTGCAGTTCTCGCAGATGAGCAAGGACGGGAAGACCGCGGACATCTCGGTCATCCTCAAGTACTCGCCCGAGTCGAACGCGGCGCTCAGCGCGGTCGGCCACATCCGCAGCACCGCGCACGCGAACGCGCCCAACGGGACCAAGGCGGTCGTCGGCGGCGTCTCCGCGATCTACGCGGACATCAACAAGGCCATCGACCACGACTACCGGACGGTCTTCCCGTTCGCGGCGATCCTGATCATGTTGATCCTGGGTCTGATGCTGCGCAGCCTGGTCGCGCCCTGGTACCTGATGGCCTCGGTGGCGCTCGGATTCGGCGCCACGCTGGGCACCACGGTGCTGCTGCTCCAGCACACCAGCGCGGCCTCGGGCGGCCTGATGTTCATGCTCCCGGTGATCATGTACTTGTTCGTGGTCGCCATCGGCACGGACTACAACATCCTGATGGTCGCCCGACTGCGCGAGGAGGCCCGCGAGGGCCGCGAGCCGCGCGAGGCGGCGAGCATGGCGCTGCGGCACGCGGGCCCGACGATCGCCGCGGCCGGCTTCATCCTGGCCGCGACCTTCCTCAGCATGGTGTTGGCCGGGCAGTCGTTCATGACGCAGGTCGGCTTCGCGGTGGGCTTCGGCATCGCGGTCGCGGCGTTCGTCATGGCGATGTTCTTCACGCCCAGTCTCACCGCGCTGATCGGCCATGCGGCCTGGTGGCCGGGCCACGCAGACCGCGGGAACGGCCACGGGGAGGAGCCGGCGGGCCTGGCGGCGGCTCCGGCGGCCGAGTCCGACTCCGCGGACGGCACGCCGGACGAGGACGACGGCCCGCGGGTCGCCGTCTTCAACCGCGGCCAGGACTGACGGGCGGCTCCGCGTCCCGGCAACACCGGCCGGGGGACTTGGGCGCAAGCCCGGGGCCCCCGGCCCTTGCCGTTTCGGGTGCCCGCGGTGGACAAGCCTCCCCGCTGAGAGGGACAGCCAAGGGTTGGCAGCCCAGGCGCCCGGCGGAGCTGGCCCCTGGGGCAGGGTTGTCCTGCTGAGTGGGACAGCCGCGTGGGCGGGTGCGGGGGCTGGTCTCGGCGCCTTTCCCCTGGGGCAGAGTTGTCCCGCTGAGCGGGACAGCCGCGCGGCCGGATGGGGGACTGGTCCCTGCGGCTTGCCCCTGGGGCAGGGTTGTCCCGTTGGGCGGGACAGGTTCGCGCGCGGGCGGGGGTCAGGCCGTGAGGGCCGGGGCGCGGTACGCCGCCGCGTGGCGGCTCACGATGAGGTGGGCCAGTTCGGGCGCGGCGCCCAGCGGCGCGGCGAGGGCGTCGGCGGCGCAGTCGCGGGCCGCCGCGGCGACGCGGTCGGGCAGCAGCCCGGGCGCCAGCATGTAGGGCGCGACCGCGATGCGGCGCGCCCCCCGCGCGCGCAGCGCGGCGATCGCGTCCGGCACGCGCGGGGGCAGCGCGGAGGCGTAGGCGACCTCGACGCCCGCCCAGCCGCGGGTGCGCTCCCACTCCGCCGCGAGCGCGCGGGACGCGGCGTCCGCCGCCGGGTCGGAGGAGCCGGCCGCGGCCAGCACCACCCCGGTCCCGGCCTGGCCGGGGCGCACGCCGGCCTCCGCGAGCCGCCGGTCCAGCGCGTCCAGCAGCAGCGGGGAGGGGCCGAGCACGTCGGCGAGCCGGACGTCCACCGCCGGATGACGCGAGGTCACCTCCCGCAGCACACCGGGGATGTCGGCCTTCGCGTGGAAGGCCCGGTTCAGCAGCAGCGGCACGGCGACCGCCCGCCCGAGCCGGGCGAGCACCTGCGGAACCCGCGGTGCGCAGTGGTCGAGGTAGCCGGTCGCCACCTCCAGGCCGGGGCGCAGCGCCCGCACGGCCTCCGCCAGCTCTTCCACGGTCGCGGCGTGCCGGGGGTCCCGGCTGCCGTGCGCGACCAGCAGCAGCGGCAGGCCGCCCGCACGACCACCGAACCCGGGGCCCGGGCCGGTGAACGTGAACGCCGCGCGCCCGCGCGTGCCGGGTCCGTGCGGGACGGACGACGGCGCGCGCGGGGCGGGCGGACGGGGCTGCGGCGGCATCGGGGCAGGGTACCTCCGCTCAGCGCTTCGCTGCGAGGAGCCCGCGGGAGCGGAGCACGCGGCGCTCCAGCGGGGAGAAGACGATCAGCTCGATGCCGATGCCGACCAGCAGGATCAGGATGATCGTGGCCAGCACGGTCGGCATGTCCTGCACGTTGCGCGCGTTCTCCAGTGCCTGGCCGAGGCCGATGCCCAGCGCCGGCGAGCTGGCGATCAGCTCCGCGGCCATCAGCGAGCGCCAGGCGAACGCCCAGCCCTGCTTGAGCCCGGCCAGGTATCCGGGCAGCGCCGCCGGCAGCAGCACGTGCCGGACACCGCGCAGCCCGGTGGCGCCCAGCGTGCGGCCGGCCCGCAGGTAGATCGGCTGCACCTGGTCCACGCCGGCGACCAGCCCGTTGGCGATCGACGGCACGGCGCCGAGCAGGATCACGCAGTAGATCGTGGCGTTGGACAGGCCGAACCAGATGATCGAGGCCGGCACCCACGCCACCGAGGGGATGGACTGCAGGCCGGAAAGGATCGGCCCGATCGCCGCCCGCACCGGCTTCACCCGGGCCACCAGCAGGCCCAGCGGCGTGCCGATGATCAGGGCGATCACGAAGCCGAGCGCGCCGCGCGAGAGCGAGGTCCAGATCGGCTGGAGCAGGGTGCCCTGGAGCCACTGCGTCTTGAGCGAGTCCCAGACCGCGAGCGGGCCCGGCAGCAGATCGGCGCGCTTGACGTGCAGCGCGTAGACGAGCTGCCACAGGGCGAGCACCAGGACGATCGCGGTCACCGGCGGGAGCACCTTGCGGGTGAGCACGCGGTGGAAGGGCTCGCGCTCGGGCGCGCTGGTCTCCAGCGCGTCGAGCCCGGCTTCCAGTCCGGAGACGTCCTCGCTGTGCGGGGCCTCCAGGGCGGTCGAGTCCGCAGCGGTCGAGTCCGCAGCGGTCGAGTCCGCGGCGGACGCGGTCGCGGGCTTGGTGGCAGGCGCGGGCACGGACGCCGCCTCCGCCTCCACGCCGGCCGCGGGCTCGGGCGCGTCGGCGGTCGCGGTGGCGGGCTCGGGCGCAGCCGCGTCCGCGGGCGCGTCGTGGGTGGTGTCAGTGCTGGCCATGGCGGCGGATCTCCCCACGCAGCTGTTCGGTGATCTCCAGGGAGAGCTCGGCGACGCCGGAGCTCTCGATGCGGCGCGGCTGCGGCAGGTCGATCCGCCACTCGCGGGCGATCCGCCCGGGGCGGGAGGACAGCAGCACGACGCGCTGGGCGAGGCGCGCGGCCTCGCGGACGTTGTGGGTGACGAACAGGACGGAGAGCCCGGTCTCCGACCAGATCCGGGTGAGTTCCTCGTGCAGCACGTCGCGGGTGATCGCGTCGAGCGCGGCGAAGGGCTCGTCCATCAGCAGCACCGGCGAGTTCTGCGCGAGCGCGCGGGCCATAGCCACGCGCTGCCGCATGCCGCCGGAGAGTTCGTGCACCCGCTTGCCGTAGGAGCCCTTCAGGCGCACGAGTTCGAGCAGCCGCTCGGCCTCCGGGCGGCGCTCGGCGCGCGGCACCCCGCGCATCCGCAGCGCCAGTTCGATGTTGCGGCCGGCGGTGAGCCACGGGAAGAGCGCGTGCTCCTGGAACATCAGCGCCGGACGGCCGCCCGGCACCTCGATGGTGCCCTCGGTCGGCTGCTCCAGCCCGGCCACCAGGTTGAGCAGCGTGGACTTGCCGCAGCCGGAGGCGCCGAGCAGGCAGACGAACTCGCCGGGGGCGACGTCCAGGCTGATGTCCACCAGGGTGGGCGGGGTCGCGCCGGGGCGGCCGAAGGTCTTCGAGACGTGGTCGATGCGCACGGCGGGGGCCGCGTCGGGGCCGCTGCCGCGGCCGGTCGCGGGGTCGTCCGGTGCGGCGGCCGCCCGGGAGGGCTGGGTGAGCGCCGGGGCCATGCCGGTCACCTCCAAAGGTCGGGCTGGTCGGGCAGTCGGTTGGTCGAGCGGGCGGTACGTGGAGCGGGGTTCGTGGAGCCGGCGGTTCGTGGAACGGGCGGCTCTCGTGGAGCCGGAGCGTTCGTGGAGCCGGTGGCTCGTCGCGCGAGGACTGCGGCCGGAGCCCGCCCCGCGCCCCTCTTTCGGGGCATCGACGTCGGGGCGCGGGGCGGGTCCGGGGTCCTGGGCGGGGTGGATCGGGCGGGAAGCCCTCAGCGGGTCACTGGGTGCCCAGGCCGTCCGCCGAGACGGTCGGCTGCCCCTCGGCCGCGAGGATCTTGTTCAGCGGCGCCAGGTCGTAGATGCCCTTCAGGTCGGGCTGCGCGAGCAGGCCGACACCGACGCCGTGCTGGGCCTCCTCCTGCATCGTGGAGGCCAGCGGGTCGTTGGTGACCGTGATGTGGGACCAGGCGTCGTTCAGGACCTGGGTGGACAGCGGCTTGCCGCTGAGCTTGGCCAGGGCCGCGTTGGCGACGGTCATGGCCTGCGCCGGGTTGGCGGTGATCCAGGCGTTGGTGTCCACCGAGGCCTTGAGCACGGCGGCGACCACGTCGGGGTGGGCCTTGAGGAAGGTCTGCGAGACGATCATCTCGGTGGTGGTGAACTTCCCGCCCGGCCACAGCGAGTCCTCGTTCACCAGGATCTTGCCGCCGGCCGCGACCAGCTTGGAGGCGGTCGGCTCGGGCACCCAGGCGCCGTCGATCTGGCCCTGCTCGAACTCCTGCGGGGTCAGCGAGTTGTCGGAGCGGATCACCGACACGTCGCCCTTGCCGGACTGCGCGTCCTCCTTGTACCCGTGCGTCTTGAGGAAGTTGAGCAGCGCCACGTCCTGCGTGTTGCCGAGTTGCGGGGAGGCGATCTTCTTGCCCTTGAGGTCCGCGACGCTCTTGATCTTCTTCGGGTTCACCACCAGCTCGGCGCCGCCGGAGACCGAGCCCGAGATGATCTTCAGGCTGGTGCCCTTGGACTTGCTGTAGCCGTTGACCGCGGGGGCCGGGCCGATCCAGCCGATGTCGATGGAGCCGGCGTTGAGCGCCTCGATCTCGGACGGGCCGGCGTTGAAGACCTGGGTCTTCAGCGTGGTGCCGCCCAGGTCCTTCTGGAACTGGCCGTCCTGCACGCCGACCAGCGGCGTGGTGTGCGTGATGTTGGCGAAGTAGCCGATCCGGACGGTGGAAGCCGACAGCGCCTTGCCGCTGGCGGCGACGGTGGAGCCGGCGTCGGCGCTGGTGTTCTTCTCGGAGCCGTAGCTGCAGGCGGCGACCGTCACCAGGGCGGCGGCGGAGAGGGCGGCCGCGGCCACCGCTCTGTAGCGGTGGCGGACGGCGGACGGCACGGACGGGACACGGGACATGGGTACTCCTCGGAAGAAGGCGGTCAGGCGGGGCGGACGGCGCGGGCGGCACGGCGCCGGGCGGCTGCGGGAAGGCCCGGCGCCGCCGCACATCGGCCGACTCCGCCCTGCCCCGCGCCGAGCGCTCCGCTTCCCACGCGTCCGCCTTCCTTCGCCATCAGCGAGAAGGCGTCCTGCGTCCCTGTCCCTGTCCCTGTCATGCCGTCAGAAAGCCTCTCCGGCCATGCCGGCGGTCAGCGTGGTGCCGTCCGCCTGGTCGATGAGAATGAACGACCCGGTGCGGCGGTTGGCCGCGTAGGGGTCGAGGGCCAGCGGCTCCGAGGTGCGCAGCACCACGTGGCCGAGGTCGTTCAGGCGCAGCTCCTCGGGGCGGTCGGCCCGCTCCAGGGTCGCCACGTCCAGCCGGTACGGGAGGTCCTTGACGACCGCCCGCACGGTCCTGGTGGTGTGCCGCAGCAGGACCTTGTCGCCGATCCGCAGCGGGCGCTCGTGCAGGTGGCACACGGTCGCCTCGACGTCCTTGACCGGCTCCGGCGCGGGGGCGCCGGCGATCAGGTCGCCACGCGAGACGTCCACGTCGTCGGCCAGGCGGACCGTCACCGACTGCGGGGCCCAGGCCAGTTCGGCCTCCTCCCCGTCGAGGGTGTCGATCGCGGCGACCGTGGTGGTCAGGCCCGAGGGCAGCACCGTCACCGGGTCGCCGACCCGGAGCACGCCGGAGACGAGCTGCCCGGCGTAGCCGCGGTAGTCGCGGTGCTCCTCGCTCTGCGGGCGGATCACGTACTGCACCGGGAAGCGCACCGGGTCCTCGGAGGGGTCGGTGTCGACCGCGACCGTCTCCAGGTGCTCCAGCAGCGTCGGGCCGGCGTACCAGTCCATGTGCGCGGAGGGCTCCACGACGTTGTCCCCGGCCAGCGCGGACAGCGGGATCGCGGTGACCTCGGGCACGCCCAGCCGCTCGGCGTGCGCGCCGAACTCGGCGGCGATGGCGGCGAAGACCGGCTCGGCCCAGTCGACCAGGTCCATCTTGTTGACCGCCAGCACCACCTGCGGCACGCGCAGCAGCGCGGCGACCGCGAGGTGGCGGCGGGTCTGCTCGACGACCCCGTTGCGGGCGTCCACCAGCACCACGGCCAGCTCTGCGGTGGAGGCGCCGGTGACCATGTTGCGGGTGTACTGCACGTGCCCGGGGGTGTCGGCGAGGATGAACCGCCGCCGCTGGGTGGCGAAGTAGCGGTAGGCGACGTCGATGGTGATGCCCTGCTCGCGCTCGGCCCGCAGGCCGTCGGTGAGCAGCGCGAGGTCGGGGGCCTCCTGGCCGCGCCGCTTGGAGGCGTGCTCGACGGCCTCCAGCTGGTCCGCGAGCACGGACTTGGAGTCGTGCAGCAGGCGGCCGACGAGCGTGGACTTGCCGTCGTCGACGCTGCCCGCGGTGGCGAACCGCAGCAGGGAGGTGGCCCGGGTCAGCGCCTCGGTGGCGGCTGCGCCAGCGGAGCCGGTGGTGTCGGTGGTGGCGGTCATCTCTAGAAGTACCCCTCGCGCTTACGGTCCTCCATGGCGGCCTCGGAGAGCTTGTCGTCGGCCCGGGTGGCGCCGCGTTCGGTCAGCCGGGAGGCGGCGACCTCGGCGATCACGGCCTGCACGTCGCGCGCGTCGGAGTCGACCGCGCCGGTGCAGGACATGTCGCCGACCGTGCGGTAGCGCACCAGCCGGCGCTCGACGGTCTCGCCCTCCTTGGGGCCGCCCCACTCGCCGGCGGTCAGCCACATGCCGTTGCGGTTGAAGACGTCGCGCTCGTGTGCGTAGTAGATCTCCGGGAGCTCGATCCGCTCGCGGGCGATGTACTGCCACACGTCCAGCTCGGTCCAGTTGGAGATCGGGAAGACGCGGACGTGCTCGCCCGGGGTGTGCCGGCCGTTGTAGAGCTGCCACAGCTCGGGCCGCTGGCGGCGCGGGTCCCAGGCGCCGAACTCGTCGCGCAGGGAGAAGACGCGCTCCTTGGCGCGGGCCTTCTCCTCGTCGCGGCGGCCGCCGCCGAAGACCGCGTCGAAGCGGTTCTTCTCGATGGCCTCCAGCAGCGGCACGGTCTGCAGCGGGTTGCGGGTGCCGTCCGGGCGCTCGCGCAGCCGGCCGTTGTCGATGTACTCCTGCACGCTGGCGACGTCCAGGCGCAGCCCGTGCTTGGCCACCACGCGGTCGCGGTAGGCGATGACCTCGGGGAAGTTGTGCCCGGTGTCGACGTGCAGCAGCCCGAAGGGCACCGCCGCCGGGCGGAAGGCCTTCAGCGCCAGGTGCAGCATCAGGATCGAGTCCTTGCCGCCGGAGAAGAGGATCACCGGCCGCTCGAACTCGCCCGCGACCTCGCGGAAGATGTGCACCGCCTCGGCCTCGAGGGCGTCGAGGTGGGTGAGCGCGTACGGGTTGCCGGCGGGCGCCGGCGGGGCCGCGGCGTCGGCGGCGGCCGGTCGGCTGGGTGCGGTGGTCACGCCAGTCCCCTTTCGGTCAGCAGCGCGTGCAGCGCCTGGGCCGATTCCTCGACCGTCTGCGTGTGCGTCTCGATCCGCAGGTCGGGGGAGGCCGGCGGCTCGTAGGGGTCGTCCACCCCGGTGAGCCCGCTGATCTCCCCGGCGGCCTGCTTCGCGTACAGCCCCTTGACGTCGCGTTCGGAGCAGACGTCGACCGGGGTGGCGACGTGCACCTCCAGGTACGCCGTCCCCTGCGCGGCATGCCTGGAGGCGACCTCCGCGCGGGAGGCGGCGTAGGGCGCGATCACCGGCGCGAGCACGATCACGCCGTGCGAGGCCAGCAGTTCGGCGACGAAGCCGATCCGCTGGACGTTGGTGTGCCGGTCCTCGCGGGTGAAGCCGAGCCCGGCGGAGAGGAAGGTGCGGATCTCGTCGCCGTCGAGGACCTCCACCCGGCGGCCGTCCGCGCGCAGCCGCTCGGCCAGCGCGAGCGCGATGGTGGTCTTGCCGGCGCTCGGCAGGCCGGTCAGCCAGACGGTCGCGCCCGGGGACTGCTGCGCGGTCCGCGGCGCGGGGACGGACGGGGTGGTCGTACTCATGGGGTCTTCGGCTCCACGGGGTGGCGTGCGGGACAAGTGCGGCGGAAGGGACGGTGAACGCCCGGAAGGGACCGTTTCAGACTCAGCTGAGAGGACCATGAATTCCGCATTCGGTCTTGCTCAGCCCGGCCCAGCGGCCGGCCCGGGCGTCCTCGCCCTCCAGCAGGCGCCGGGTGCAGGGGGCGCAGCCGACCGAGCCGTAGCCGTCCTGCAGCAGCGGGTTGGTCAGCACGCCGTGCTCGGCGATGTAGGCGTCCACGTCGTCCTGGGTCCAGCGGGCGATGGGGGAGACCTTCACCCGGCCGTTGCCCGCGTCCCAGCCGACGACCGGGGTGTTGGCGCGGGTGGGCGACTCGTCCCGGCGCAGGCCGGTGGCCCAGGCCTGGTAGCCGGCCAGGCCGCGCTTGAGCGGCTCGACCTTGCGCAGGGCGCAGCAGCGGTCGGGGTCGCGGTCGTGCAGCTTCGGGCCGTACTCGGCGTCCTGCTCGGCGGCGGTCTGACGCGGCGTCAGCGTGATGACGTTGACGTCGTACACGGCGGCCACCGCGTCGCGGGTGCCGATGGTCTCCGGGAAGTGGTAGCCGGTGTCCAGGAACACCACGTCCACGCCGGGCTTGACGGTCGAGGCGAGGTGGGCGACCACGGCGTCCTCCATGGAGGAGGTGACGCAGAAGCGGTCGCCGAAGGTGTCCACCGCCCAGCGCAGGATCTCCTGCGCGGAGGCGTCCTCCAGCTCGCGGCCGGCGGCGGTCGCGAGCGCCTCCAGCTCCTCGGCCGAACGCTCGGCGCCCTGCTGGGAGTTCGTGTTCGTGCGGGTGGTCATGCGGAGTCCTCCCCGTGGTCTCCTGAGCCGGATGCCGGCGCGGGCGCGGCCGCGTTGCCGGGTGCCAGCAGTCCGAGGAACGTCAACTGGAAGGCGCGCCGGCAGGAGGCGCATTCCCAGGCGCCGTGGCCGGTCTCGCTCGGTCGCAGGTCCTCGTCGCCGCAGTACGGGCAGTAGAACGGCGTGGCGCGCTCGGTCACTTGAGGTCCGCCTCCCCGGCCCGGGCCGCCCACTGGGCGAAGCGCTCGCCGTCCTGGCGCTGGTCCAGGTAGCGGCGGAGCACCCGCTCGACGTAGTCGGGCAGTTCGGCGGCGGTGACCTTCAGGCCGCGGATCTTGCGGCCGAAACCGGGGTCGAGGCCGAGCGAGCCGCCCAGGTGCACCTGGTAGCCCTCGACCTGCTCGCCGTTCGCGTCCAGGACGAGCTGGCCCTTGAGACCGATGTCCGCGGTCTGGATGCGGGCGCAGGCGTTCGGGCAGCCGTTCAGGTTGATGCTGATCGGCTCGTCGAACTCCGGGAGCCGGTGCTCGAGTTCCTCGATCAGGGCGCGCCCGCGGTCCTTGGTCTCGACGATGGCGAGCTTGCAGAACTCGATGCCGGTGCAGGCCATGGTGCCGCGGCGGAAGGCCGAGGGCTCGACCTGGAGGTCCAGGGCGGCCAGACCTGCCTTGAGCGACTCCACCTTGTCCTCGGCGACGTCGAGGACGATCATCTTCTGCTGGGTGGTGGTGTGCACCCGGCCCGAGCCGTGCGCCTCGGCGAGGTCGGCGACCTTGCTGAGCAGGGTGCCGTCGACGCGGCCGACGCGCGGGGCGAAGCCGACGTAGTAGCGGCCGTCCTGCTGGCGGTGGACGCCGATGTGGTCCCGCCAGCGGTCGGCGGGCTCGGCCGGCGCCGGGCCGTCGACCAGCGGGCGCTTGAGGTACTCGTCCTCCAGCACCTGGCGGAACTTCTCGGCCCCCCAGTCGGCCATCAGGTACTTCAGGCGGGCGCGGTTGCGCAGCCGGCGGTAGCCGTAGTCGCGGAAGATCCCGCAGACGCCGGCCCACACCTCGGGCACCTCGTCCAGCGGCACCCAGGCGCCGAGCCGCTCGGCCAGCCGCGGGTTGGTGGACAGGCCGCCGCCGACCCACAGGTCGAAGCCGGGGCCGTGCTCGGGGTGGACCACGCCGACGAAGGAGACGTCGTTGATCTCGTGCACCACGTCGAGGGTGGGCGAGCCGGAGATCGCGGTCTTGAACTTCCGCGGCAGGTTGGAGAATTCGGGGCTGCCGATGTACCGCTCCGAGATCGCCTCGACCGCGGGCGTGCCGTCGATGATCTCGTCGGCGGCGATCCCGGCGACCGGGGAGCCGATGATCACGCGCGGGACGTCGCCGCAGGCCTCGGTGGTGGAGAGCCCGACGGCCTCCAGCTTCTGCCAGATCGCCGGGACGTCCTCGATGCGGATCCAGTGCAGCTGGATGTTCTGCCGGTCGGTGATGTCGGCGGTGCCGCGGGCGTAGGTTTGGGAGACCTCGCCGATGGTGCGCAGCTGCTCGGTGGTCAGCCGGCCGCCGTCGACGCGGACCCGCAGCATGAAGAACTCGTCCTCGAGCTCCTCCGGTTCGAGGATCGCGGTCTTGCCTCCGTCGATCCCGGCCCGGCGCTGGGTGTACAGGCCCCACCAGCGGAAACGCCCGCGCAGATCGTTGGGGTCGATGCCGGCGTAGCCGGTGTGGGCGTAGATCGTCTCAATACGTGTCCGGACGTTGAGACCGTCGTCGTCCTTCTTGAACTGCTCGTTGCCGTTGAGGGGCGTGAAGTGGCCGACGGCCCACTGGCCCTCGCCGCGGTGGCGGCCCGCCTTGCGGGCGGCGGGGCGCGGGGCCCGGTCGGTGGCGGGAGTGGTGGCCATGTGCTGCGTCCTTCGGCAGACGGTGCCCGCGGTGTTCGGGCGCCGGCCGGGCGCAGGTCGGCTCTCTCCCACGTCGACGGGGGAGATGCGCGGTGACCTGGACCGGGGAGGCGTCCCGCTCCGCTGCGGCAGGGGCAGGAGGATGGGGTGCGTCGGCTGGCGGTGGCGGCACGCCACCAGGGGGCTCAGGTCGCCGGACAGATGGCGCTGGACATGCGGCCGAGGTCGACGTGCAGTCGACCGACCAACTCGGTACCAGCGTGTGACATGGCTAGAGAGTGACATGCGATGCCCGGCCCGTCCACCGCCGTCCATCATATGAACCGATCTGGCTCGCATCATGAGATGTGCGTTCTCTGTGGCTGAGACGGCCGTTAGCTGAGCCGAACTGTGGATTTCCTGGGAATTTGCTTCGTTCATGACTGTCTCATGTACTCCCCTTACCTTGAGACGCCATGGACCACTCGCCCCTTCCCTCCCACCAGGCCCGGGTGCGCACCGCCGCCTCCCGGTTCGCCAAGAGCGCGGCCGGCTCGATCCCGCCCGTGCGCCGGCTCATCGCCCAGCGCGACCACCTGCTCCGGCAGCGCGAACAGCTCCGCGCCGAACTCCGCGCGCAGGCAAGCGCGATGGCGGCGGAACGGAAGGCGCTCGCGGCCATCGCGGCCACGGGAGCGGCGGCCGGCGGCGGCCCGGAGCGGACGGACCTCGGCCACCTCTTCGTCCTCACCTACGGCCGGTCCGGCTCGACCCTGCTGCAGAACCTGCTGGCCACCGCGCCCGGCGTGCTGATCCGCGGCGAGAACCACGGGGTGCCCTACCAGCTCTACCGCTACCACTCCGAGATCCTGCGGCACCGCGACCGGCTGGCCCGGCCGACCCCGCTGCCGCCCACCCACCCCTGGTTCGGCATCGACGGCTACCCCGAGGAGTACGCGCTGGCCGGCATGCGCCGCCTGGTCACCGACACGCTGCTGCGCCCGCTGCCGGAGACCCGGATCGTCGGCTTCAAGGAGATCAACTGGCCGTTCGACGAACTCGGCCCCTACCTCGGCTTCCTGCGCGCGCTCTTCCCCGGCGCCCGTTTCGTGGTCAACACCCGCCGCATCGAGGACGTCGCCCGCAGCAAGTGGTGGGCCGGGCGGGCGGACGCAGTGGCGCACCTCACACAGCTGGAGGAGCGGATCCTCGCAGCCGCCGCCGAACTCGGCGACGACGCCTTCCACGTCCGCTACGACGACTACAAGGACGACCCGGAAGCACTCCGTCCGCTGTTCAGCTGGCTCGGCGGCGGCTACGACGAGGCGCGGCTGCGCGCGGTCATGGCGGAGCGTCACTCCTACTGAGCGCCCGCGCGCCCCCGTTCGCCGGTACCGGCCGTTCCGGACGGGCGGTCACATGCCGATACCGTAGGGCCGTGCGATCAGCAGGGGAGACCTCACGCCGGGCCCGGCACCGCGGGGCGTCCGGGCGCGCCCTCCGGCGCTTCCGCGGCGCGCCCCTGGGCAAGGTGCTGTGGCGCCTGACCAAGGACACCACCGACATCTGCCTGGAGTACCGGATCACCGGACTCGCCGGCGAGGTCGCCTTCTACACCCTGATGTCGATCCCGCCGCTGCTGCTCTGCGTCGCCGGCACCCTCGGGTACCTCGACGACCTGCTGGGCGCCGGGACCATCGCCAACGTGCAGCGCGACATCCTCAACGCCTCCGGCACGGTGCTCTCGCCGACCTCGGTCAACCAGCTGGTCCGGCCGCTGCTGCACAGCGTGTTCAGCGGCGGCCGGCCGGACCTGATCTCGGTCGGCTTCCTGCTCGCCCTGTGGTCCGGCTCGCGCGCGCTCTACGTCTTCGTCGACGCCGTCACCATCATGTACGGGCTGGAGGGCAAGCGCGGGATCGTCTGGACCCGGGTCCTCTCGCTGCTCCTCTACATCGCCGCGCTGGTGGTCGGCTCGGTGGTGCTGCCGCTGGTGGTGGCCGGGCCGGGGCTGCTGGTGGCCGCCTTCCCGGCGCTGGCCGGGCTGGTCCACGTGCTGTACTGGCCGGTCGCGGTGGTCCTCTCGGTGATCTTCCTGACCACGCTCTACCACGTCTCCGTCCCGGTCCGCACACCCTGGCGGGAGGACCTGCCGGGGGCGCTGGTCGCCCTGCTGACGCTCGCGCTGACCAGCGTCCTGCTCCGGATCTACCTGGTGCACTCGATCGAGGGGCCCAGCTTCTACAGCACGCTCGCCGCGCCCGTCGCGGTGCTGCTGTGGATCGCCGTGGTCGCCGGCTGCGTGCTGGTCGGCGCGGCGGTGAACGCCTCGGTCGACCGGCTGTGGCCGAGCGAGGAGACCGCGGCGGCGCGCGCCGAATCCGCGGCGGAACGCGAACGGGAGGCCACCGCGGCGGCCGAGGCCGCCGCCGCCCGGGTCCGCGCCGCGGCGGCGGCCGCCGGCCCCTACGAGCCGGGGGAGGACGACGCGCCGTCCGAGTTCCCCGAGCGCTGGGCCGGCTTCCTGCCGCCCTCCGACCTGCGCTCCCGGCTCCAGCCGCGCGGACCGCGCCGCGGCACGGGGAGCGCACCCGAGGGCGGCGCCGGCGAGCGGGAGGACGAGCGCCCGGAGAGTGCGCCCGGGGAGCGGCCTCGCGAGGGCCGGGTCGTCCCCCCGGCCCCGACCGGACCCGCCCCGCGCCCGGACGCCGGCCGGCCCTCCGACCCGCGGGCGGACGGAGCCTGGTCGCCGGACTCCTGGCCGGCGGACCTGCAGACGGCCGACCGGCAGGCCGCGGATCGGCAGGCCGCGGACCGGCGGCGGTCCGACCTGCGCGCGACCGGGCTGCGGCCGGTGGACCCGCCGGCCTCCCCGCCGGTCCCGCCGCACGGCGGCGGTCCGATCGGCGGTCCGGTCGGGGGTTCGGCCGGTGCCGCCACCCCGCCCCCGATGCCGCGCCGCGCCCCGCACGGCGGCCCGCCCTCCTCGGCGAACTGACGGTCCCCGCTGCGCCGGTCACGCGGGCGGCAGCGCGCCCTCCAGCTCCAGCAGCGCGCGCTTGCGCGGCAGGCCGGCGGCGTACCCGGTCAGCGCGCCGCTCGCGCCGATCACCCGGTGGCAGGGCCGGACGACCAGCAGCGGGTTGGCGCCGATCGCCGCGCCCAGCGCCCGCGCCGCCCCGGGCCGCAGGCCCAGCGAGGCGGCCAGCGCGCCGTAGCTGGTGGTGCTGCCGTAGGGGATCCGCTCCAGCGCCTGCCAGACGCGGCGTTGGAACTCGGTCCCCCGCGGCGCCGCCTGGTAGCCGAACTCCCGCAGCTCACCGGCGAAGTAGGCGCGCAGCTGCTCGGCGGCCGGAGCCAGCGCGGCGTCGTCGCGCCGCCACCCGGGACCCGGCGCGACCGCGCCCTTCTGGTCCGGGGTGCAGACCCGCGCCAGCGCCAGGCCGCCGGGGGCGTCCTCGGCGGGCTCCCCGGCCAGCAGCAGCGGGCCGAGCGGGCTGTCCACGGTGGTGTGGAGGATGGTCATGGCGGTGGTTCCCCGTTCCTGTCCGTGGTCTCGACATGGTCGCATGGTGGACGGCGCGCGGTTCATGCCGCCGCCCACAGGTGGTGCATGGCGTAGGAGCGCCAGGGGCGCCAGGCGGCGGCGCCGGCCGGGGTGAGCCCGCGCGAGCGCATCGCCGCGCGCAGCGCGACGTCGCCCTCCAGCAGCACGTCCGGGTCGCCCAGCGCGCGCATCCGGATGTAGCCGGCCGTCCACGGGCCGATCCCGCGCACCGCGAGCAGCTCCTTCTCGGCCTCCGCGCGGTCGGCGCCGGGGTCCAGCCGGACGGTGCCCTCGGCGAGCGCCGCGGCGACCGCGCGGACGGTGGCGCGGCGTGCCTCCGGCATCCCCAGCTCGGTGAGCGGGGCCCCGGCCAGCGTCTCGGCGGTGGGGAAGAGATGCGTCAGCCCGCCTCCCGGGGCGGCCGCCTCTCCTGCGAGCGATTGCGGCAGCGGCTCCCCGTAGGCGGCGACCAGCCGGCCCGCGAGCGTGCGCCCGGCCGCGACGGTCACCTGCTGGCCGAGCACCGCTCGCACCGCCAGCTCCGCCGGATCCACCGAGCCGGGGGAGCGCAGCCCCGGCCGGGCGGCGGCGAGCGGCCCGAGCACCGGGTCACCGGAGAGCCGCTCGGCCACCGCGTACGGATCGGCGTCCAGGTCGAACAGCCGGCGGGTGCGCTGCGCCGCGGTGGTCAGATCGCGCAGCTCGGTCAGGTGCAGCCGGGCCTCCAGCCAGCGCCCGCCGGTGGACTCCTCCACCTCCACCACGCCGCTGCCCAGCGGCAGCCGGAGCGTGCGCCGGTAGGTGCGCGCCCCCGGCGGACCGGTCACCTCCTCCACGCCGGCGATCGCGCGGCGCTGGAGGTAGTCGAAGATCCCGGCCGCGTCGTAGGGGCCGCGGAAGGCCAGCCGGAGCGGGACGCCGGCCTTGCCGGCCAGCGGAGCCCGCCGCCCGGCGGCGGCCGTGTCGGCGGCCCGCAGGCCCGTCGGCGTGGTGCCGTAGAGCTCCCGCACGGTGGCGTTGAACTGCCGGACGCTGGCGAAGCCGGCCGCGAAGGCGATCTCGGCCGCCGGGAGTGCGGTCGTCCGCAGCAGCACCCGTGCGGTGTGCGCGCGCTGCGCCCGGGCGAGCGCCGCCGGCCCCGCGCCCAGCTCGGCGACCAGCCGGCGCTGGGCCTGCCGCGCGCTGTAGCCGAGCCGGGCGGCCAGCCCGCCCACGCCCTCGCGGTCCACCACGCCGTCCGCGATCATGCGCATCGCCCGGGCCACGGTGTCCGCCCGGGTGTTCCACTCCGGCGAGCCCGGCACGGCGTCCGGCCGGCAGCGCCGGCAGGCGCGGTACCCGGCGGCCTGGGCGGCGGCGGCGCTCGGGTAGAAGGAGACGTTGTGGCGCTTGGGCGTGGTCGCCGGACAGCTCGGGCGGCAGAACACGCCGGTGGTGCGGACCGCGGTGAAGAACACGCCGTCGAAGCGCGCGTCCCGCCCGCGGACGGCCTCGTAGCGGACGTCGTCGGGCTCGCTTCCGCTGGTCGCGGGGGGTGCCGGGGTCTCGTTCACCCCTCCACTGTGCGCCCTCGGCGGCCCGGATGCTGGCGGCTTTCGGACATGGCGATCCGGGCGCGGAAAAGTCCGTCGGCGCCGTAGCGGTAGGGGCGCGAGGGCGGTCAGCGGGGCCGGGGGCGGCGGAAGCGGCGCGGGACCGCCTGTCCCTCGTGCCAGAAGGTGAAGGCGACCGCCGCCACGGCGAGGACGACGATCACGATGGCCACGATCACGGTGCCGACCATGCCGGTACCTCCTTCTCCTGCGGCCACCGCCCGTTGGCGGGGACTGGGGCGCGACCACCGCACGCGTGTGCCCATGCGTGCGACGGTGCAAGAACGATGTGCCCACGCCGGACCGCGCCCACACCACGGCGCCGGGTGCGGGGACCCGCCTCAGGCGCGGTGACCGGGGACGCGGGTGTAGTGGCTGGTCAGCGTGGTGTCCTTGGCCGGTCCGCGGACCGACCAGCGCAGCCGCCAGTGGTCGGCGTCCAGCACCTCGAACACCCCGGTGTACTCGTCGGCGGCGCAGGGGTGGTGAGCCGTCCAGGTTCCGGTCCGCAGGTCCAGGATGTGGAACGGGCGGCCGTCCTCGAAGCTCACCTGGGCGCTGCCGTCCGGGAGTTCGGTCATCAGCAGGGTCCGGCTGGTCGGATGCGCGGCGCCCTGCCAGTGCAGCTCCCCCCGCTCGGCGTGGACCAGCACGCGGGGCGTCTCGCCGGTCTCGGGCGCGGTGGACGCGGGGGAGAAGCGGGCGGTGCCGCGGTAGGTCCCGTGCAGCGGGGCGGGGGCCGCGCGCTCGACCAGCTCGCGGGCGCAGGTCCAGTCGCCGAGCAGGTAGCCGAACAGGTCGGGGACGGGCTCAGGCATCGCCGGCGCCTTCCGCGGCGGGCGTGCCGGTGCCGGGGGTGCCGGGGACGCCGGCGTCGGACGCGTCGGCGGCCGGCGTGCCCGGGCCGGACGCGCCGGCGGTGGGCGGCGATGTGCCGGCCTCCACGCCGAGGGCGGAGGCGAGCCGCTCCAGTCCCGTCAGTGCGCGGAGGACCGCGTCGCGGTCCTCCGCGGGCAGTGAGGCGAGGGCGGAGGCGAGTCGGCGCTCGTGCGCCTGCGCCCAGTCGGCGAGCTGGCGCTCGCCCGCGGTGGTCAGCGCGATCCTGGCGGTGCGCCGATCCCAGGGATCGGGCTGCCGGTCCACGAAGCCGGCGTCCAGGAGCTTCCCGACCAGCCCGCTCACCGTGTTCGGCGCCAGGCGCTGGCGCGAGGCGAGCTCGCCGACCCGCAGCGGCCCGGCGGCCAACGTCTGCAGCAGCTCCACCTGCGCCATCGGCAGCGACTCCCAGGGGTAGTCGGTGCGGATGCTGCTGCGCAGGGCCCGCCGGAGCCGGGTCACCACGTCGGTGAGACGCCGCACCTCGGCCGGGGCGGGCGGAGGCGCGGAGGAGGAGGCGGGGTCGGCGGACATGCGCTCAGACTACCGACGGCCGGCTCGGCTCCCCGGCCGCCTGCGGCCTCACAGGGGAGCGAACTGTCGGTGAACGATTGGCTCGCTGTACGACTAGCTCTGTGGCAGAGATAAACTGGGTGGCATGAGCACCCAGCTGCGCCCCGGTCCGGCCGCCGCTCCGCGGGCCCTCGCCGCCCGCCTGCTCACCGAGGCGCCCCGCCCCGCGCGGGTGCGCGACTGGCCGCACGCGCACTGGCTGGCCGTCGCCGCGGTCTGCCTGGGCGCCTTCATGGGCCAGCTCGACGCCAGCATCACCACGCTCGCCTTCCCGGCCCTGGAGCGGGACTTCGGCTCCTCGCCGGCCGGCGTCGAATGGGTCGCGCTCTCCTATCTGCTGGTGCTGGTGTCCCTGCTGACCCCGGTCGGCCGGCTCTCCGACGCGCTCGGCCGCAAGGCCCTCTACCTCTGGGGATTCGTCGTCTTCACCGCGACCTCGGCGGCCTGCGGGCTCGCCGGGACGCTGTGGCTGCTGGTGGCGATGCGCGCGGTCCAGGCGGTGGGCGCCGCGTCGATGCAGGCCAACAGCGTGGCGCTGGTCTCCACCGCGATGCCGCACGGGCGCATCCGTGCGGGGCTGGGGGTGCAGGCGGCGGCGCAGGCCCTCGGCCTGGCCCTGGGGCCCACGCTCGGCGGGCTGCTGGTGCAGGGCGCGGGGTGGCGGTGGGTGTTCTGGGTCAACGTGCCGGTGGGCGTGATCGCCCTGGTCGCCGGCTACTACCTGCTGCCGCGCACCCGGACCCGTGACGGGGCTCCTGTCGCCCCGGCCGGGTCGGCCGAGCGGCGGCTGTCGCGCCCCGGGCAGGACCCTTCCGGATTCGACCTCAGGGGACTGCTGCTGCTCGCCTGCTGCACCACCGCGCTGCTGCTGGCGCTGTCGGCGGCGTCCGGACTGCCGCTGCCCGGCTGGGCGGTGGGGGCGCTGGTGGCGGCGGGCGCGGGGGCGGGCGCGGCGCTCCGGCGGCACGCACTGCGCGTGCCGCACCCGATCGTCGACCCCCGGCTGCTGCGCGCGCCGGGCGTGGGCGCCGGACTGGCCGCCGGGGTGCTCGGCTATCTCGTGCTGTTCTGCCCGCTGGTGCTGGTGCCGCAGGCACTCGACCGGCGAGGGGTGTCCGCGTCCTCGTCCGGGCTGCTGCTCACGGCCCTGCCCGCCGCGTTCGCGCTCGCCGCCACCGCGGGCGGCGCGCTGCTGCCGCGCGGCTGGGCGGACGCGGCGCGGGCGCGGGCCGGCGCGCTGGTGGCGCTGGCCGGTGCCGCCGGGTTGTGCGCGGCGACGGCGGCGGGCGCGCCGGACGTCCTGCTGCTGCCCGGTCTCGCGGCCGCCGGCTGGGGGCTGGGGCTGCTGCTCCCGGCGAACAACGCGCTGGTCATGCGGGCGATCCCGGCCGAGCACGCGGGCGCCGCGGGCGGGCTGGTCAACATGACGCGCGGACTCGGCACCTCGCTCGGCGTCGCGCTGCCCGCGCTCGGGGTGCATCTGGCGGGGGCGGGGCGGGGCGTGCCGGCGGTCTTCGCGGTGCTCGCGATGCTCGCGCTCGCGGCGGCGGGGCTCGCGCGCGCCGGGCGGGGCGGCGGGACCGGGGTGGGCCGGGCAAGCGCCGACCAGGCGGGTGCCGGTCAGGCGGGTGCCCGTCAGGCGGGTGCCGGCCGGCCGGGCGGCGGTCAGCCGCGTCGGGAGACCCAGTCGCGCTCGTAGGCGTGCCAGCCGAGCTGCATCCGGGTCGACACGCCCGCGCGGTCCATCAGGTGCTTCACCCGCCGCTGGACGGTCCGCAGGCCCAGGTCGAGCTGCTTGGCGACGCTGGCGTCGGTCAACCCGAGCAGCAGCAGCGAGAGGATCCGCAGGTCGGTGTCGTCCGGCCGGTCGCAGTCCGGCATCTCCGCCTCGCCGCTCGCGCCGAGGCGCACCGGCACGGCCTCCGCCCACACCCGCTCGAACAGCTCGACCAGCGCGTCCACCAGCCCGTCCGCATGGACGAGCAGCGCGGCGGGCTCGGCGGCGGCCGCCTTGCCCGACCAGTCGCGCAGCGGCACCAGCGCCACCCGCCGGTCGGCGATCAGCAGCTTGGACGGCACCGAGTCCGCGACCCGGACCTCCTCCTCGCGCCGCAGGGCGTCGGAGAGGTCGGCCAGGCCGCCGGGCTGGTCCAGCACCGCCCGCTCCGCCACCGCCCTGTAGGCCACCCCGCGCGCGACGGCGACCGCCTCGGCCCGGTTCTCCCGCGCGGTGACCACCTGCGGGGCGGCCGTGACCAGGGCCAGCACCTCTCGTTCGGCGGAGAGCTGGAGCTGGGCGACGCGGCGCTCGATCGCCTCGGCGCCGGAGACCGGCTCGATCAGGTCCTGCGGCAGCAGGTCCGGCATGCCGTAGCGGTACTCCTGGGCCAGCGCGGAGGCGGCGAGCTCCGCCTGCCTCAGCTCGTGGCGGCGCTGCGCCAGGGCGGCCCCGAGCGCGAGCGTCGGCGGCACGGCGGTGAAGGCCCCGGGGCGGCAGGGAGCCGGCCGCGCGAGACCGAGCTCGACCAGTGCGGTGAGCAGCCGGGCGGCGTCGGGCACTTCGACCGGCCGTCCGCCGTCCGGCTGGGGCGGGGTCAACGCGGTGAGCTTGCGGGCGAGTTCGTCCGCGTCGGCGGTGCCGGAGGCGACCAGCGCGCGGTAGGCGGCCTCCTGCTGTTCGTCCAGTCCGACTACGCCGAGCAAGCCGAGCACGCGCTGACTCCTTCTGTCCTCCGCCGCGGTCCGGCGCCCCGGCGGTACCCCCGGGCGCCTGCCGCTGGGTGGCGGGAAACCGCCGGAGGCCTGTTCACATGATGCACATTCGTGCGGTGGGCGGCCGCCTCGGGGGTCCGTGTGCGCTGCCTGTGCCGCTCCGGGCTCCGCCGGGCGGCGGGTCCAGGACGATCTGTCCGGAGTCCGGGGCGTGTGAGGGGCTGTGCCGGGGAGAATGGCGGAGGCGTGCGGCGCGGGCGCAGGGCGTCGGGGCGGCGCCCGCCGGCGCGGCCTGGAGGGGTGGAACGGGAATGAGCAGCAGCGCGGAGTGGTGGGACTCGCTCTACGCGACACCGGCGGGGACGAGCCCGGACACCGGACCGCCGACGCCGACCCCGGGGTCGGTGGACGACTGGTTCGACTCGGTGGACGCGATGATCCGGCCGGCGGATCCGGAGGATCCGGAAGCCGACGGGGAGCGCGGCGGGGCGGCAGGCGCCTCCGGCGCGTTGCGTGCGCCGGTCGTACCTGAGCACGCGCCTCCGCTCGGCGCCTCGCCCGACGCCCCGACCACGCGCCTGCCCCACGTGGTGCCGCCGGCGCGCGCGGGGGAAGACGGGGCGGACGCGGATCCGGGTGCGGACCCTGGCGCGGACTCGGACGGGCAGGGCGACGCCGCCCCGGCGGTCGACGGATCGGCGGTCGGGGGACCGGAGGGCGAGGTCGAGGACGCGACCGCGGAGCAGCCCGGCCCGCCCGCCGCCCGGCGGGGCCCCGAGCGGCGGGTGCCGCCCCGGATGCCGCCGCTGTCGGGTACGGGGCTGGGCCTTCCGCCGCGGCGCGGCGTCGAGGACCCGCGCCGCCGCCTCCCCCGCCTCGGCGCCCGCCCGGAACCGCCCGAGCCGGCGGAGCGGGCGGAGCCTGCGGAAGCACCGGAGCGCGAGGCGGCCCCGGTGCCCCCGGATGTCGCGGAGACCGTGGAACTCGGGAGGCCGAGGGAGCTGCCGGCCCCCACCGTGCCGGCCGGCGGCGAGGCCGCCCCGGCTCGGGACGGTGGCGGGGAGCCCGCGCTCGGTGAGAAGGATCCTGGGCGGGACGGCGGCGGACGACGCGACCCGGCACCCGGTGCCGCCGGGCTGGGTGACGCCGCGCGGGATGCCACCGAGCGAAGTGACGCCGCATCAGGAGAGGCCGAGGGAAACGCCGCCGGCCGGCTCGGCGGCTCGCGGCCTGACGCCCTCCCGGGCGCAGCCGGGCGAGCTGATGCCGGCCGAGGCATCGGCGCCCGGGACGTCGGCGCGCGCAGCGCTGCCTCGGAGGGCGGCGTGGGCGGCGGGGCCCCGGCCGGCTCGGGGCGGGCCCGGCGCGTGGCGCCGGGGCCGGCCGCGGGCGCGCCGCTCGCGCCGCGGGTGCCGCTCGGACTGCGCGCGCCGCGCGCGGACGGCGGGGCGTCGGCCGCCCCCGCTGGGGAGGTGCCGCTGGCGGTGTGCGACCCGGACCGGCTGGCCGAGTCCGTGCCGGACACCGTGCTGGAGTCGGGGGGCCATGGCGGCTTCGCCCTGCGCGGGGCCTCCGTCCGCGGCTCGGACGCGCGCGCGGATGGCCGCCCGCGCCGCGACCACCTGCTGATGGCCCGCTTCGGCGAGGGCACGGACGCCCTGCTGCTCGCGGTCGTCGCCTCGGCCCCCGACCCGGAGGTGCCCGACTCCGGGACCACCGCGACCGCCTGCCGTCGGCTCGCCGCCGCCGTCGGCCACGCCCGCCAGGAGCTGCTGGCCGACCTGCGCGCCGGCGCCCAGGAGCGGCTGCGCTTCGGGCTGCAGCGGCTGACGGCCGCCGCCGCCCGCCGTCTGCCCCCGCCGCCGGACGCCCCGCCGTCCTCGTCGGTGCGCCCGTCCGGGATGCACGCGCTGCTGCTCCCGGGGGACGGCCGGATCCGGCCGCGGGTCGGCTTCGGCGTCGGGCCGGGCGCCTTCCTGCTGCTGGACGGGGACACCTGGTTCGACGCCTACGCCGGCATGCGGTTGGCCGAGGCCACGGAGCCGCCGCGGGCGGCCCGGTTCCGCTTCCGCGTCGCGGTGCCGGAGCCGGGGGACGTGCTGCTGGTCTGCTCCGGCGGGTTCGCCGAGCCGGTGCGGCGGCAGGACGCGGTATCCCGGTTCCTCTCCGAGCACTGGGCCGCGCCGAACCCGCCGGACGACGGCGACTTCCTCCGGCAGGTGCAGGTCCCCGCCCAGGGCCACGGCCGGGACCGCACGGCGGTCGCGGTCTGGGAGGTGTGACGGGGACGGCCAGCGGGTCGGCGGGTCGGCGGGTCGGCGGCCGGTGGGTCGGCGGTCAGCGGGCCGGCGGTCAGCGGGCCGGCGGCAGGAGGGTGTCGGCGAGGTGGGCCCGGGCGTGGGTGAGGGCGGAGCGGCGGGCAGTCCCGGGCACGCCCGCCACCACCGGCACGGCGAGGCCGTCGAGCAGGGCCTCGTAGCGGGTGGCCCAGGCCCCCGGGTCCGGCAGGGCGCGGAACTCGCCGGCCGCTGAGCCCTCGGCGAGCAGCGCGGTCAGATCGCGGTGCCAGCTGTCGGTGATCTCTCGCTGGCCGGCGCGCAGCGCCTCGACGGCCTGCGAGCGGGTCCAGACCTCCAGCCAGAGCGTCCAGCGCGGGTCGCCGGGCCCCTCGGGGAGGTAGAGGCGGGTGAAGGCGTCCAGGCGCTCGGCGGCTCCGGTGGCCGGGCGGTCGAGCGCGGCGCGGCGGCGTTCACCGAGCAGGCCCTCGCTCCAGCGCAGCGTCTCCAGCAGCAGCTGGTCCTTGCTGCCGAAGTAGTAGAGGAGGTGGCCGCCGCTCATCCCGAGCCGGCGGCCGAGCGCGGCCATGGTCAGCGCCGCCAGGCCGTGCTCCGCGATGGCGGCCATGGCCTCGGCGAACACGTCCTCGCGCGGACGGGCGGGCCTGCGGCCGGTCATGCGGGGGCTCCGGGGGTTGAACGCCGTTCAAATCCGGGTCAGTAAACCACACCCGCCGCCCGCCCGGCCCCGCTCGCGGCGTCACGGCGTTACGGCGCGGCGGCGTCACAGCGGCAGCACGCGGACGTAGTCGATGCTCATGCTGAAGTCGTGCCACGGCGTGGCGGGGGTTCCGCCGAGACTGCCCACCGCTATGTTCAGCACTATCGTCGACGCCGCCGTCGGCGCGTACGGCTCCTGGTCCACCGCGACGCCGTCCACCAGGAAGGTCAGCGTCGAGCCGGACCAGCGCACCTCGTAGACGTGCCACCGGGTCGCCGTCATGCCGGCGTAGACGGTGCCGGCGCGGGAGACCGAGGTGTGCTCGCGGAACTGAGGGGTGAAGTCCGCCCGGTCCGCGCCGCTGCCCCAGTCCTCGAAGACGTCGACCTCGCCGGTGCGCGGCCACTCGCTCTCCGGCTCGCCGAGGGTCCAGGCGGCGGGCCAGGCGCCCGGCTCGAAGCCGCTGGTCTTCGCGCGTATCTGGATGTCCGTGCCGGAGCGGAAGGGCGCGGCCCAGCTCTGCAGCCGCGCGCTGGTGTGGCCGCCCTGGACGGAGGGGTCGGCGCGGGCGGTGAGCACCAGGTGGCCGTCGCCGTCCAGCGCGCTGTTCCGCGGGGAGGTCGTGTAGGTCTGCCGGGTGGCGCCGTTGTCCCATCCGAAGCCGGTGTTGTGGTGCCACAGGCCGGAGGGGGAGGAGCCGGCCGGGCCGTTGAACTCGTCATCGAATATCGCGTCGGCGGGGGCGTGGTCCGGATTCGGGGTCGGGGACGCCGGGGGCAGCGCGGTACCGTTGCGCGCCGCGCCCGAGCCGCTCGCCGACGCGCCCGGGGAGCCGCCGACCCCGGCCTCGGCGCGGGCCTGCGCCGTGTCACCGGACGCCTCGGAGGTGGGAGTGGGCGAGGGGGACGCCTGCGCGCTGACCGTCACATGCCGGTAGTAGGGCAGGTACCAGCGCGCGCCCACCACCGCCCCCGCCACGCACGCGATCACCACCACGACCGCGAAGACCCGCCTCACCGAAGCCCCCCCCCTCACCGTCCCCCTGCAGCTTCTTTCCAGGAGCTTAACGAGAGGTGCCGACAACCCGTCAGGGCCCGTGTGTCACAGGTCTGTACGAATGCGCTGCATGCGGATCTCCTGGCGCGGATCGCCCTCGCGGACGGGCTGACGCCGCCCCGTGCGGGAGAAGCCCAGCCGGGAGTACAGGCGCTCGGCGCGGGTATTGCCCTCCACCACCCACAGCGACAGGCGGGGCAGGCCCTCCCTCGAACACTGCCGCCAGGCCGCCTCGATCAGCAGTTCGGCGACGCCGCGGCCGCGCGCCTCCGGGGCCACCCACATCGAGACCAGCTCGGCGGCCTCCGGATCCTCCTCGTCGGGCACCAGGCCCGCGAGGCCCAGCGGCGCGCCCACGCCGTCCGCCGCGCCGACGGACAGGCCGACGGACGGCTCGACGGACAGGTCGACGGCCAGGAAGGTCGTGCGCTGCTCCAGCCGCTGCCGCCAGCGGGACTCCGGGAACGCCGACTCGCGCTCCCAGGTCGAGCCGAAGGCCTCCGGGGCGTCGGCGAGGGCGCGCAGCCGGACCTCGCGGTAGAGCTCCCACTCCGCCGGCCGCAGGGTGCGGACCACCGCGCGCTCGGCGCCGGCGGGCGCTGTGCCGGGCGGCGTGGAGGGCCGGGAGGGGTCACGGGTCGTCATGGCGCGAGCATGGCACGCCGGCGGCCGGGCGCACGACGCGATTGCGCACAGAATCAGCCGAAGGTCCTGACAAATGGTCTGCCGGAGGAGCGGTACCGCTGGGCCATACTGACGCACTGACCGCCGCCCAGCGACCCCGCCGCCCGGAGAGCCGACCGTGACCTCGCTCGACCAGCTGATCAGCATCGACCGGGCCAGTTCGGTGCCCCTCTACTCCCAACTCGCGCGCAGCATCGAGGAACTCATCGCCAGCGGCGGCATCGCGCCGGGCGAGCGGCTGGAGAACGAGGTGCGGCTGGCCGACCGGCTCGGCGTCTCCCGCCCGACCATGCGCCAGGCCATCCAGCACCTGGTCGACAAGGGGCTGCTGGTCCGCAAGCGCGGCGTCGGCACCCAGGTCGTGCACAGCAGGACCCGCCGGCAGGACGAACTCTCCAGCCTCTACGACGATCTGGCGGACAGCCGGCGCGATCCGCGGACGCGGGTGCTGTCGTTCGGCCGGGTGCCCGCGCCCGAGGTGGTCGCCGCCGCGCTCCGCGTGGAGCCGGGCAGCGAGGTCACCGCGGTCGAGCGGATACGCCTCGCAGGCGAGCAGCCGCTGGCACTGCTGCGCAACTACCTGGCGCCGGGCCTGCGCGGGATCACCGGCGAGGGGCTGGCCGCGACCGGGCTGTACCGGCTGCTGCGGGAGAACGGGGTGCGGCTGAGGGTGGCCGAGCAGACCGTCGGCGCGCGCTCCGCCACGGCGGGCGAGGCGCGGCTGCTGGACGACCGGCGCGGCGCGCCGCTGCTGACCATGACCCGCGTCGCCTACGACCAGGCGGGCCGGCCGATCGAGTACGGCGACCACCTGTACCGGGCGGGCCTGTACTCCTTCGAGTTGACGCTGATCGCCCGCTGAGGCGCCGAGCCGCGTGGCGCCGGGGCGCTGGGCCGAGGCGGCGTCAGGAGGCGGTGCCGAGCCGGCCGGTGCCGCAGTCCGGGCAGGGGACCAGGCGCTGTTCGTGCTCGCCGCCCGGCCCGGGGAGGTCCTCCCAGACCAGCTCGGTGCCCTGGCAGAGCCCGCCGCAGGCGGTGTCGCCGGCGGCGTGCGCCTGCGGGAGCGCGCGGAGCGGGGGATCGGGCCGCTGCGCGCAGTCCGGGCACAGCAGCAGATAGGCGGGACCGTCGGTGCTCTCCCGGCCGCAGCCGGGGCAGCGCACGGGGTGCCGCGCCTCGCTCATCCCGCGGTCACCCCGCCGCAGTCGTGGCAGACCCAGTTGCCGTTGTTCAGCCGGTGGCCGTTGGTCGACCCGCACATTCCGCACATGGGCGCCCCCTTCGGCTGCCCATGGTGCCCGGCGGCGCGGCGGCGCGTCCAGTTCGTGCGGGCGTCGGCGGTTGCGCGCGGAAAGTGGGGGGAGGCGAGGGCGGGTGGCGCGCGCCGCGTGGCGCGACGGCGGCGGGCGAGGCGGCCGGGGCTGAGCAGGCCGGAGCTGAGCAGGCCGGGGCCCGGCAGGCTCGGGGTGGGCAGCCTGGAGGCGAGCAGGCTGGGGGCGAGCAGGCTGGGGTTGCCCGCTCGCCCTGAGACGTCGACCCTGCCGGCCGGTCCCCACCGGCTCAGGGTCCTCTCCTCCCAACAACCCCATCCTTTCACATGCCTGACACCTTTTGAACACCAGATCTCATAATCGGCCCGCGATCAGGACGGCGTGCTGCGAACGGGTTCCCGGGCCGCGTGCTGGGCGTGTCCGCCGGATCCGCGGCGCCGCCCGGTCCACCGTGGAGTCCGGGCGGGGCGGGGCAGAGCGGCGGTAGGGACGACCGAGGGCGAGGAAGCCGTGGCGCAGCAGAAGATCACCACTTTCCTGTGGTTCGCCGAGGAGGCGGAGGAGGCCGCGGCCTTCTACACCTCGCTGTTCGCGGACTCCGAGGTGACGAAGGTGTATCGGCAGCCCGCGGGCGGGCCGGCCGAGGAGGGCTCGGTCATGCTCGTCTCCTTCCGGCTGGCCGGTCAGGAGTACCTGGCGCTGAACGGCGGCCGGCAGGGCTTCACCTTCAACGAGTCGATCTCGCTCTCGGTGGACTGCGAGGACCAGGCGGAGGTCGACCGGCTCTGGTCGGCGCTGACCGCCGACGGTGGCGAGGAGGGCGTCTGCGGCTGGCTCAAGGACCGCTACGGCCTGAGCTGGCAGATCGTCCCGAGGCGGCTGCCGGAGATGCTCGCCGACCCGGACCGGGAGGCGGCGAGCCGGGCGATGACCGCGATGACGGGGATGCGGAAGCTGGACGTCGCCGGTCTGGAGGCCGCGTTCCACGCAGGCTGACGGGGCGCGGCGGCGGCGTTCCGCCCCGCGCCCCGTCGATCCGTCGATCCGCCCGCGGGCGGCGGTCAGCGTCCGCGGGAGCCGCGGCCGAGGCGCATCCCGCCGAAGATCAGGGTCAGCACGAACAGCACCGCCCCGATGATCAGCAGCCAGAACAGGCCGTGGATCAGTGCGCCGAGGAAACCGAAGACCACGGCGACCAGGACGAGGAAGATCAGGAAGGCGAGCATCTCGGGCTCCTGAGGAGGGGCGGACAGGGACGGCGGGGGCGTGCGTGCCGGCGCGCGGCGCGCAGGCCTCCGCTTCGAGCCTGCCCCAGCCCTTGATCCGCTGCATCCCGGGCTCGCCCCGCCCGGGCCCCGCTCGGTCCCCGCTCAGCCCTGCGCAGTCCCGCCCGGCCCGGCCCGGCCCGGTGCGGGTGGGGACGGGGGGCGGGGGCGGTGCGCACCGGCGCCCGCTGCCCGCGGGGGCTGAGTGCTGCGCGTACGGCCGGTGCGGGCGGGGAGCGGCGTGCGCCGGGGCCGGTGCCGGACCGGGGCGCCCGCGGGCGCTCAGTGCTGCGCGTACGGCCGGCCCGGGTAGCGGTGGCTGACCAGGCGGGGGGCGGTGGTGAGCCGGGTCCACTCGTCGTCCCGGTGGCCGGGGACGCAGCGGCCCTCCTGGTGCCACGCGGCGACGAGTCCGGCGTAGATGGGTTCCTCGGTGGAGCGGATCGTTTCTTCGCCCGCCTCCGGCGTTCCGCCGAGCGGCACCAGCCGACGCCGACGCCCCGTCCCGGTGCCGGCCTCCGGCGCGTCCTGTGTCTGAAGGGCTCCTGTGTTCACGCCCTACCAACGCCCGCCCGCGCGGACCGGCAACGCCCCTCCGCCGCCAGTCACCCGGTCGAGTGGCCGGGCACTGCGCCCGGCGGGTGAGCGGGCGGTGCGCCGGGCGCGGTGTCAGACCCGCGGCTGCTGTTGCGTGATGCAGTGGATGCCGCCCCCGTTGGCGAAGATCTCGCGGGCGTCGACCAGGTGGACGGCGCGGGTCGGGTAGGCGCGGGCGAGGACGTCGGCCGCCTGCTGGTCCCGGGGGTCGTCGAAGGCGCAGAGCACCACGGCGCCGTTGCAGACGTAGTGGTTGATGTAGGACCAGTCGAGCGGTGCGCCGTCGGCGTCGTGCGTGGCGGTGGGGGCGGTGATCTCCACCACCTCCAGCGGGCGCCCGGCCGCGTCGGTGGAGGCGCGCAGCAGCGCGATGATCTCGCGGGTGACCTCGTGGTCCGGGTGGCCGGGGTCGGGCTGGTGGTGTGCGGCGACCACGCCGGGGCGGAGGAAGGCCGCGACGATGTCGACGTGCCCGCGGGTGCCGTAGGCGTCGTAGTCGCGGGTGAGGCCGCGCGGCAGCCAGATCGCGTGCGAGGTGCCGAGGTGGGCGTGGATCTCGGCCTCCACCTCGGCCTTGGTCAGACCGGGGTTGCGGCCCGGGTCGAGTTGGACGGTCTCGGTGAGCAGCACCGTGCCGGCGCCGTCGACGTGGATCCCGCCGCCCTCGTTGACCAGCCGGGAGGCGAAGCGGCGGGCGCCGGCGAGGCGGGCGAGGTGCTCGGCGACGTGCTGGTCGTCCTCCCAGGACGCCCAGTCCTGGGCCCCCCAGCCGTTGAACACCCAGTCGGCGGCGGCCAACCCGTGCTCCCCGGTGGGGGAGGCGGGGCCGGTCAGGAAGGTGGGGCCGATGTCGCGCATCCACGCGTCGTCGAGGGGGAGCTCGGTGAGGGTGACCGGGTGCGCGGGCGCGGGGGCGGCGGCCTTCAGGTGCCGGCGGGCGGCCTCGACGTCGCCGGGGGCGACGACCAGGCTGACCGGCTCGTGCCCGGCGACCGCCGCCGCGACCGCGCTCCAGGCGGTGCGGGCGGCCTCCAGCCCTTCCGCCGTGTCGAAGGTGTCGTTGCGGGTGGGGAACGCCATCCAGGTGCGCTCGTGCGGCTCCCACTCGGCGGGCATGGCGTAGCCGAGGGCGGCGGGGGTGTCTGCGGGCATGGTGCGCTCCGGCGGTCGGTTCGGTGCGGGCGGGTCAGAGGAAGTACAGCCGGGAGAGCGAGACGGTCTCGGCCGGCTCGGAGCGGATCGGCTCGCCGTCGAGCCGGACCTCCCCGGCGGCGTCGACCCGTACCTCGCCCAGCCGGTCGTTGCGCAGCATGTCGCGTGGGCCGATGCCGCGCGTGCCGCGGACGGCGACGCGGCGGCGCCGGGTCGGCATGCCGTCGCCGGCCTCGACGGCGGCGCCCGCGGTGAACGCCACCGACAGGTCGGCCGCGGTGGCACCGTGCGCGCCGAACTGCCGTCCCAGGACGAGGGGTTCGCAGCGGTCGGTGGACGCGTTGGGGTCGCCGGTGACGCCGTAGGCGGGGAAGCCGGCCTTGAGCACCAACTGCGGCTTGGCGCCGAAGTGGTCGGGCCGCCAGAGCACGATGTCGGCCAGCTTGCCGGGCTCCAGGGTGCCGATCTCGTGGGCGAGGCCGTGCGCGATGGCCGGGTTGACGGTCAGCTTGGCGATGTAGCGGAGCACGCGGGCGTTGTCGTCGCCGCCCTCGCGGGTGCCGTAGGCGCCCTCCACGCCGTCCAGCGGCCCGAGTTCGGCCTTCATCTTGCCGGCCAGCGCGAAGGTGCGGCGGACGGTCTCGCCGGCCCGGCCCATGCCCTGCGCGTCGGAGGAGGTGATGCCGATGACGCCGAGGTCGTGCAGGACGTCCTCGGCGCCCATGGTGCCGGCGCGGATCCGGTCGCGGGCGAGGGCGGCCTCGCCGGGCAGGTCCACCTTGAGGTCGTGCGCGGAGACGATCATCCCGAAGTGCTCGCCCAGCGCGTCCCGGCCGAACGGCAGCGTGGGGTTGGTGGAGGAGCCGATGACGTTCTCGACCCCCGCCATCTGCAGGATGTTCGGGACGTGCCCGCCGCCGCAGCCCTCGATGTGGAAGGCGTGGATCGTCCGGCCGCCCAGCACCGCGAGGGTGTCCTCGACGGACAGGCACTCGTTCAACCCGTCGGTGTGCAGGGCCACTTGGACGTCGTAGTCGTCGGCGGTGCGCAACGCGGTGTCCAGGGCGCGGGCGTGGGCGCCCATGTCCTCGTGCACCTTGAAGCCGCAGGCGCCGCCCTCGGCCAGCGCCTCCACCAGCGGCGCCTCGTGCGAGGAGGAACCGCGGGCCAGGAAGCCGATGTTGACCGGCCAGGCGTCGAAGGCGCCGAACGCGTGCCGCAGCGCCCAGGGCGAGTTGACGCCGACGCCCCAGACCGGGCCGAACTCCTGGCCGATGATCGTGGTCACCCCGGAGGCGAGGGAGGCCTCCATGATGCGCGGGGAGAGCAGGTGGACGTGGGTGTCGACGGCGCCGGCGGTGGCGATCAGCCCCTCGCCGGAGACGATGCTGGTGCCGGTGCCGACCACCACGTCCACGCCGTCCAGGGTGTCGGGATTGCCGGCCCGCCCGACGCCGGCGATGCGGCCCCCGCGCACGCCGATGCTGGTCTTGCGGATGCCCAGCACCGCGTCGATCACCAGCACGTTGGAGATGACCAGGTCGCAGGTCTCGCGGACGGCGGCGGCCCGCAGGTGCAGACCGTCGCGGGCGGTCTTGCCGAAGCCGGCCAGGAACTCGTCGCCGGGCTGCTGGGAGTCGGACTCCACGCGGACGATCAGGCCGGAGTCGCCCAGCCGGATGCGGTCGCCGGCCCGCGGGCCGTGCACGGCGGCGTAGTCGAGCGCGTCGACGGGGGGCTGCGGGCGGTGCACGGTGCCGGTCATGCGGTGGGCTCCTGCGGGGCGTCGTCGTCAGCTGCCTGAAAGGCCGTCAGATAGCCGGTGGCGCGGGCCTTCTCCAGCGCGGCCTGCAGCGCGCCGGGGGCGTCCAGCGGCCCGTCGACCAGCCCGGCGAAGCCGATCGCCACCCGCGCGCCGCCGATCGGCAGCAGGCCGACCTCCACCACCGCTCCCGGGTCGAATCGGATCGAGCCGCCCGCCGGGACGGCGGCGCGCATGCCGTAGGCGGCGGCGCGGTCGAAGGCGAGCCGCGGATTGGCCTCGAAGAAGTGGAAGTGCGAGGTCACCGAGATCGGCACGGCCGAGGTGTTGCGCACCGGGAGGGTGAGCACCGGCTCCGCCGGGGCGTAGCCGGCGCCGTCGCCGGGGAGGACCGCGCCCGGGGCGTCGGGGTCGGGCGCGGTACCGGACTCGGCGAGGCGGAACGGGTCGTCGACCACGGCGAGCCGGGTGCCGTCCTCGAAGACCGCCTCGACCTGGAGGGTGGTGACCACCTCGGGTACGCCGGGCAGCACGTCGGCGGGGGTCAGCGCCGAGCGGCCGGCCTCGATCGCCTCCGCGAGCCGGCGGCCGTCCCGGGCGGCCTCGCAGACGGTGTCCGCGATCAGCGCCGTGGCCTCGGGGATGTTGAGGCGCAGGCCGCGGGCCCGGCGGGCGCGGGCGAGTTCGGCCGCGGTGAACAGCAGCAGGCGGTCGGTCTCGGTCGGGGTGAGTCGCACGGGTCCTCGGTGGCGTCGCGGCGGCGTCCGGCGGTGTCCGGCGCCGGTGGTCCGGCGGGTGGTGGCGCGTGGCGGTTTGAACGGCGTTCAAACCTCCGGTCGCATTCAACCCCGCGCCCCGGCCGCCTGTCCAGTACCGCGGGCCGCCCGCGCCGCACCGGTGCGGCGCCGTCCCGCGGGCCCGCCACGCCCCGCGCGTCATCACACGGTGTGAGGTTTCACGCACGCACCGTTCATTGCCCGTCCGGCCGGAGTCCGCGAGGATGAGCGGACCATACGACGATCCGCGGGCGCCCCCGGCCCGCCCGCACGTCACCTCTCCGCCCCAGCGCTAGCCGGAGCACCGAGCGGCACGGGAGAACCATGGCGATTCAGGACCAGGCGCAGCCGCGCAGCGGCGCCCGCCGCTACCGCCCGCCCGCGCCCCCGCTGCCGGCCGGGATCCGCCTGCCCGAGACGGGCCTGCCGACCGGCACCGACCGAGGGAGCGACGGGCTCGTGGAGTGGCTCGCCCCGGCCATGGCGGCGAACGGCATCGGCGGATTCGACTGGGACATCCGCACCGACCGCCTGGCCGGCGACGAACGCGCCCTGCGCATCACCGGGTTGCGCCGCGGCGAGGCCGGCACCGGCGGCGCCTTCCTGGACCGCCTGCAGCCGGACGACGCGGCGATGCTGCGCCGCCGGATCGGCCGGGCGATCCGCGACCTCGGCCAGTGCGGCGCCTACTACCGCGCCGTGGCCCCGGACGGGGAGGTGCACGCCGTCCGCTTCCGCGCCCGGGTGGTGGCCGACGAGGAGGGGAACCCGGCCCGGCTGATCGGCTTCGTCTGGGACGCCACCGCCGAGATGCACAAGCGGCAGCGCGAGGACCGGCTGGCCGAACTGCGGGAGGAGCGCAGCCGTTTCGTCAAGGAGGCCGCGCAGCGCCTCTCCGAGGCGGTGACCGTCCCGGACGTGGCGCGGATCTTCACCGGGCTGCCGCTGCCGGGGATCCCGCCCTACGGGATGATGCTGTGCGCCCTGGAGGGCGGGCGGCTGAAGATCCTCGACGTGATGTCCGGATCCGGCGGATCCGGCGCCGCCGCGGCCCCCGCCACCGCGGCCCCCGCCGCCGCGAGCGCCGGCGCCGCCGGCGACGCGCAGGCCGTGGACGCGGCGTCCTCCGCCGAGACCCTCGTCGCCGAGCAGGAACGCCTCGAACGCCGCCGCCGGCTGCTCGGGCCCGGCACCCGGCAGGCCGCGGCGGACGCCGTCAGCAGCCCCGCCGCGCAGGCGATCTCCAGCCGCAGCCCCGTCTTCCTCTCCTCCCCCGAGGAGTTCGCCGAGCGCTTCCCCGCCGCCTGGGAGGAGCTGAGCCAGGGGCCCGGCGGCCCCGGCCACCGCGCCTGGGTCTACCTGCCGCTGGTCGCCAGCGGGCGGGTGATCGGCGTCTGCGTGGTCGCCTTCGACGACGACCACGAGCCGGACAGCGAGGAGCGCACGCTGCTCACCACCCTCGGCGGCCTGGTGGCGCAATCGCTGGCCAGGGCCCGGCTGCACGACGCCGAGCTGGAGTTCGCCGCCGGACTGCAGCGGGTCCTGCTGCCCCGGCGGCTGCCGCCGATCCCGGGCGTGGCGGCGGCCGTCCGCTACCTCCCGGCCGGATCGGGGCTGCAGATCGGCGGCGACTGGTACGACGTGGTGCCGCTGCCCGGCGGACACGTCGGCCTGGTCATCGGCGACGTGCAGGGGCACGACGTGTCCGCGGCCGGAGTGATGGGCCAGCTGCGCATCGCCATGCGCGCCTACGCCGCCGAGGGCCACCCGCCCGCCGCCGTCATGGCCCGCGCCTCCCGCTTCCTCGCCGACCTGGACACCGGGCACTTCGCCACCTGCACCTACCTCGAGGTCAACGTCGACTACGGCGCGGTGCAGGCCGTCCGCGCCGGCCACCTCGAACCGCTGGTGCGGCGGGCGAACGGCAGCTGCGCCGCGCAGCCGGTGGCCGGCGGGCTGCCGCTCGGCATCGCGCCCGAGGAGGAGTACCCGGTCACCCGGTTCACCCTCGACCCCGGCGAGTTGCTGCTGCTGTGCACCGACGGCCTGGTGGAGAGCAGGACCGTCGACCAGGACGAGGGCATGGAGCGGCTGCGCGCCCTGCTCGCCGCGCACGGCGGCGCGGCGGCCTCCGCCGCGGCCGGCCCCCGGCCGCTGGAGGCGCTGGCCGACGCGCTGCTGGAGAGCGGCGGCCCGCACGCCCGCGACGACGACATCGCCCTGCTGCTGATGCGCTGGGACGGGCCCGCCGAGGGGAGGCCCAGCCGGATGCTGCGCCGCGTGGTCCCGCAGGCGGACCTGGCGCGGATCTCCGAGCTGCGGGCCGAACTGCGCGGCGCCGCCGAGCGCTGGGGCGTGGGCGATCTCGCCGACACGGCCGAGCTGCTGGTCTCCGAACTGGTCACCAATGCGCTGGTGCACACCGACCGGGACGCGGTGTTCACCGCCCGGCTCTACGGCGGCCCGATCGACGGCGCGGCACCGGGCGCCGCCGAGGGGACGCGGGAGGTCGGCCCGGCCCGGCTGCGGGTCGAGGTGGAGGACGAGTCCGACCAGTGGCCGCAGCGCCGCACGCCGGGGGAGCAGGCGTCCTCCGGGCGCGGGCTGCTGCTGGTCGAGGCGCTCGCCGACGACTGGGGCGTGGAACCGCGCGGGGCCGGCAAGCGGATGTGGTTCGAACTGGTCGCGGAGGCCCAGGCCGAGGGGTGAGCACGGCGGCGCCGGGCGGAGGAGTGAGAACGGCGGCGGCGCGCCGGTCGGGTGACCGGCGCGCCGCCGCCGCGTGTGCGGGCCGTCCTCAGCCGTAGAGGCGCTCGAGGTCCTGCAGCTTGCGCTCCAGGGAGTCCAGGCGCGGCAGCGTCTGGGTGTCGTCCTCGGCGGTGAGGTCGAAGGTGCCGCCGCCGGACGGCGGTTCGGCCGCGGTGTCCTGCTCGCGGCGCTCCTCGCGGAGGCGCACCAGCGCGGCCCGGGCGGGGGCGGACAGCGCGGAGTCGGCGGCCTCCGTGGAACCCCCTATGGCGGGCTCCATGGAGAGCGCTTCGGACTCGCGGGACCGCTCGCCCGGCAGACCCACGCTCTCCGCGCCGGTGCCGGGGGTCAGCGCCGGCAGCTGGGTGCCGCCCGGGCGGCCGAAGAACCGGTGCTGACGCGAGAGAGCTTTCAGCTGGGCGCGCTCACGCCGCGAGGCCGAACGCGCGCGCTCGCGGTTCTCGTTCTCGGTGCGCTTGTTCTCGCGCACCTCGTCCACCGCCTCGTCGAGCGAGCGCACGCCCTCCAGCAGCATCAGCGACCAGGCGTCGAAGGTCTCGCGCGGCGCGCGCAGCCAGCGCACGATGCGGATCTGCGGCAGCGGGCGGGGCACCAGGCCCTGCTCGCGCAGGGCGGCCTTGCGGGTCTGCTTCAGCGCACGGTCGAAGAGCACCGCGGCCGACAGCGACATGCCGGCGAAGAACTGCGGCGCGCCGTTGTGGTCGACACCGCGCGGCGCGTGCACCCAGTTGAACCAGGCCGAGGCGGCGGCGAACAGCCACACCAGGCAGCGCGAGCCCATGGCCGCGTCGCCGTGGCTGGCCTCGCGCACGGCGAGGACGGAGCAGAACATCGCCGCGCCGTCGAGGCCGAACGGCACCAGGTACTCCCACCCGCCGGAGAGGCCCAGGTTCTGCGTGCCGAAGCCGACCAGTCCGTGGAAGGACAGCGCGGCCGCGACCGCGGCGCAGACGAACAGCAGGACGTAGGAGGCGCCTCCGTAGATGACCTCCTTGCGCCGGCGCCGCTCCTCACTGCGCTCCCAGGAGTCCCCGGGCGCCTTGGAGTTGCGGCCGGCGCGCACCACCACGACGGCCACGGTCGCGATCATCACGACCGCGACCGCCCCGGCGACGCTCCAGCCCAGAATCGTGTCGTTCATTGTCATCCGATCTGCCCCACCAGCTTCGCTCTCGCGATCGGCGCCCCCTCGGGCGCGCGGGCCCCCATCTTGGCGGAACTGACGAGTACTCAAGGGGTTTTTGAGGGGGTTGCACTGGGCAGAGTGAAGGATTGCAAGAAAACTGTGATCTTCGGGGTTCGATGCGGCGAAGATCCTGACCGTGGCATGTCCGAAAACGGTCGCTCCGCGGATCGTTCGGTTGACCTCGCGTCAACTCCGGTGTGCCGCCCCGGAGTGGAGAAGCTCGCCCCGGCGGCCGGGAGCGAGGCGGGGGCAGCCGGCGCAGGGCCGCGCGCCGGGAACGGTGTAGAACAGGCAGCAGGACACGCGGGCCCGTTCGGCCGCGGGGCCGAAGCCGGCCGCGCCCGGGAACGGCGAAGTTCCGCCCGGGAACAGCAGGTTGAGTGCCGCGCGGGCCTCGGTGCCGAGCCCGGTCCGGTCGGCGACGTGGTGCAGGCCCTCGACGGCGTCGTCCAGTGCGAGTGCCCACAGCGTGTGCGGCCCGCGGCGCATCCGCGGCCGGAACGCGGCGAGCAGCGGGGCGAGATGGGCCCGCAGCGCGGCACGGACCGCCTCGGGCCCGGCGTCGGTCAGCAGCCGGGTGGGTGCGGCGGCCAGGCGCAGCGCGACCGGGTCGAACGCGGCGCGCCCGGGCGGGAGTTCGGGCACCACCCGGGCGGTCAGCCAGGGCAGGGTGAACAGCAGTGCCACCGGCTGGAGATGGCGGTGCAGGGCGAAGGCCGCCGCGACGTCCGGGCGCAGTTCGGCGCCGTACGCGCTCGGGGCGCGCGCGGCCTCGGCGGCGATCGCTGCGTCGGGGTCGCGGGCCAGCTCCGCGGTGGTGAGCGCGCCGCCGGCGCGGCGGGCACGCGCGAACGCCTCCCGGCCCACCTCGGCGCTGAACCCGGGCCAGGCGTCCGGGATCCGCGCGAGCGCCGCCCGCATCGCCGCCTCCGCCTGCGCCTGCGCCCGCGCCTCCGCCTGCGTCGCCCCGGGCTGGGCGACGGGCTGGGTGGCGGGCGGGGTCGCGCAGGGGCGTGGGGGCATGGGGGCGCGCCTGGTCCTCGGGTCAGGAAATAAGGTCAGGCTTACCTTATCGACCGCGGGTCGATTCGCACGCGGGACGCGCCCGAACGGGTCAGCGGCTGGGCGTGAGCCAGACCGGCGCGCCCCCGAAGGCGCGGACCAGCCGGTCGGCCTCGGCGCGCAGCTGCGCCGCCTCGGCGGCCGTCGAGACCTCCGCCAGCGAGGCGAGTGCCGGCGCGACCCCGATCGCGAACCCGCACTCCTCGCGGAGCCGCAGCGACTCGGCGAAGCCGTGCCGGGCCCCGGCCAGATTGCCGTCCTGCTGGGCCAGGCCGGCGAGCTGCCGCCAGGTGTCCGAGCGCAGCAGGTCGTCGTTCTGCCGCTCGGCGCCGGCGTGCGCGCGCAGGTAGGCGGCGCGCGCGGCGGCCCGGTCGTGCAGCCCGTTCTCCGCGATCAGCCCGCGCCGGTAGTGCAGCAGCGGACGCAGCGGGTCGTCGGGTTCCAGCAGCGCCGAGGCGCGCCCGAGGGCCGCCTGCGCCTCGTCCAGGCGGTCGTGTTCACCCAGCAGGGTGGAGCAGTAGGCCAGCTGGCCGCGCTCGCAGGCCGCGGCGGCCCGGTCCCGGTCGGAGCGGGCGGCGGCCTCCGCCTGGCGCAGGGCGCTCTCGGCCTCGGCCCAGCCCTCGGCGGTGAACAGGCACTCCTCGACCAGCAGTGCGGCGCGGCCGAGCGCCGCCGCCGGGTCGGTCGCGGTGAACGGCTCCAGCAGCGCGGCGGCCTCCGTCCAGCAGCCGCGTGCCCGCAGCCGCCAGATCCGCTGCGGAGCGGGGAGCGCCCGGCCGGACGCCGCCCCGGGAGTCGGCTCCTCCTCCGCAGGCGCGGGCGGCGGGTCGGCGGGTCCGGCGGGTCCCGCGGCGGAGCCCGGCGGGCGGCGGCGTACGCGACCGGTCGCGGCGCCCGGTGCGCCGGGCGGGGCGGGCGAGCCGTAGGCGGGCGGAACCGCGGCGGACGACACCGCGGCGGAGGACATCGTGGCGGGCGCGCCGCCGTTCCTGCGCAGGCTGCGGCGCTGGGCGCCCCAGCGCGCCTCGGCGGAGCCCGTCAGCCCCGCCAGGCCCGCGGCCGATCCCGCCGCGTCCGCCGCTCCCGCGCTCACCGCCCGCTGATCCGACAACGCCACCTCCGTGTGCGCGGTGTCCGATGCCCTGGCATTTCAGCACGCGCCTCCCGCGCCACGCCAGAGGCGTGCACTCACGAAGTGGCGCCCGTGCGGATCAGCTCCCGGGCCGAGCCGTTGCACGGCTGCGGCATCCCCGCCAGGTCCAGTTCGAAGAGCGCGACCAGCAGTTGGTCGGCGCGGTGCAGGGCCTCGCGGGCGTATCCGGCGAGGGTGATCATCACCGGCGCGAGCTCCTCGGCGTGCAGGGTGTTGAGCCAGACGCACTCGACGGCCCGCAGGTCGGCGGGCTCGGTCCAGGTGTCGACCTGGGCGACGATCCGGCTGCCGAGCAGGCAGACCCCGTCGCGGTCCTGCGAGTCGGAGACCTCCAGGTCGCCGAAGCCGAGCCACTCCAGGTAGCGGGCGGCGGCCACCACCGCGTCCTCGGAGGTCCGCACCGGATGCGGCAGGAACGGCGCCCGGGCGGCGCGGCCGTCCCCCTCGCGGTCGCCGGAGGCCTCGCGGTCGCCCGGCCGGCCGTCGTAGTCCCCGGCGCCGGGCAGCTCGCGCGGCAGGGCGAAGCGGTCGCGCTCCGGTTCGTGCGGCTCGGGCTCGTGGCCCAGCCAGGGGTCGGCGGAGCCGGCCGGGCCGTCCGCCGGGTACGGGTCGCCGTAGGGGCCGCCGCGCAGCGAGGAGTCGTGGTGTCGCAGGTCCTCGCGCGGACGGCCGCCGGAACCGCCGCCGGCGGCCGCGCCGCGGCCCTGAGCCGGGCGCGCCGGGACATCCCGGTAGCCCCGGTCGGCGGGCGGCAGCGGCAGCACCGGCGGCTCGTACGGGCGGGCGGTGTCGACCGGCAGGCGCACCACCGCGCCGCAGGGGCAGGTGATCTCGGGCTGCGGCCACTGCTCGGAGCGTCCGCAGCGCGGGCAGCGCATGCTGAGCCAGGAGTCCTCCCACGACCGGAACCGGATCAGCGTGGGGACCCCGCCGCGCAGCAGCGGCACCTTCAGCGACGCGCCGCACGGGCACGGCATCACCGGGGGCTCGTAGGCGTGCTCGCGACGGCAGGTGGGGCAGCGCACCGTCTGCGCGGTGCTGTCGGGCTGCGACGTACCGGGCATGTGACGTACCGTCCGTTCGCTGGGGCTGTGCGTCCATGCTCCCCGATCCGGGGCGGCTTGGGGACGTCTTCGGCGCACCCCGCGAGCGGCGCGCGGCACCGGGGCGCACAAGGGGCGCGCGTGGATGGCGATGCGCGCGCCGTCGTGCGCCCCCCGGCGGCGGTCCGGGCGGCGGTCCGGGGCAGTGCGGTGGAGGAGAGGCGGAGGGGAATGACGCGTCGTCAGGCGGCGCCGGTCGCCGGGCTGGTGCTGGCGGCGGGAGCGGGGCGGCGGCTCGGCGGCGTGCCGAAGGCGGCCCTGCGGCTGAGCGACGGCCGCACGCTGGCCGCGCACGCCGCCGAGGTGCTGCTGGCGGGCGGCTGCGCGGAGGTGTGGGTGGTGCTCGGCGCCGACCCGGAGGCCGAGCTGCGGCCGGATCCCCGGCGCGGGGGAGGAGTCGCCGCCGGCTCGTGGCCGGTGCACCGGGTGGTCAATCCGGACTGGGCCTCCGGCATGGGTTCCTCGCTGCGCGCCGGGCTCTCCGCGCTGCCCGAGGAGGCCTCGGCCGCGGTGGTCTCGCTGGTGGACACGCCCGGGGTGACCCCGGGGGCGGTGCGGCGGCTGATCGACGCCCATCGCGCGGGCGGCGCGGAGCTGGCGGCGGCCTGCTACCACGGCCGGCGCGGCCACCCGGTGCTCTTCGGCGCGCCCCACTGGGCCGGCGTCGCCGCCTCGGCGCGCGGCGACGCGGGAGCGCGCGGCTACCTCTCCGCGCACGCGGCGGATCTCCGGCTGGTGGAGTGCGCGGACGTCGCCGACGGCGAGGACGTCGACACGCCCGAGGCCTGGCGCCGCTGGTCCTCCGGCGCCGCCCGGCCGGGAGCGGCCGTGCGGGCGCGGCCGGCCGGGCAGGAGAGCCCGGCCGGGCGGGCGCGTCCGGTCGTCGTGGTGGCGCCGGACAAGTTCAAGGGCAGCCTGGACGCGGCGGAGGCGGCCGGGCGCATCGCCGCCGGCCTGCGCCGCGCCGCCCCGCCCGGCACCGAGGTGCGCACCTTCCCGGTCGCGGACGGCGGCGAGGGGACCGTCGCAGCCGCCCTCGCCGCCGGATACCGCCCGGTCGAGGCCGTGGTCGAGGGACCCACCGGTGAGCTGGTGCGCGCCGCGCTCGCGGTGGACGACGCCACCGGCACGGCCGTGGTGGAGATCGCCCAGGCGGCGGGCCTGGCCCGGTTGCCCGGCGGACGCCCGGCCCCGCTGGACGCCTCCAGCTACGGCGCCGGGCAGCTGATCCGGCACGCGGCCGGCCCGCTCGGCTGCCGCCGGATCGTGCTCGGCCTCGGCGGCAGCGCCTGCACCGACGGCGGCGCCGGGCTGCTGCAGGCGCTCGGCCTGCGCCCGCTGGACGCCGCCGGCGCCGAACTCCCGCGCGGCGGCGGCGCGCTGGCCGAGATCCGCGGCATCGACCCGGCCTCCCTGTCCGCGCCCGCGCAGGCGCTGCGCGGCGCCGAGCTGGTGCTCGCCTCCGACGTGGACAACCCCCTGCTCGGCCCGCGCGGCGCGGCGGCCGTCTACGGTCCGCAGAAGGGCGCCGGCCCGGCGGAGGTCGCCCGGCTCGAACGCGGGCTGGCGGCCTGGGCGGACGCGGTGGCCGCCGCCACCGGCCGGGACCTGCGGGAGACCCCCGGCGCGGGGGCGGCGGGCGGGATCGGCTTCGGCGCCCTCGCCCTGCTCGGCGCACGGACCCGCCCCGGCATCGCGCTGCTGCTCGACCTGCTGGGCTTCGACCGGGCCGCGGCCGGCGCCGATCTGGTGGTCACCGGGGAAGGCTGCCTGGACGCGCAGACCCTGCACGGCAAGGCGCCCGCCGGGGTGGCCGCCGCCGCGTCCCGCGCCGGGGCGCGCGTGGCCGCCGTCGCCGGCCGGGTCGAACTGACGGACCGTCACTTGCGTGACGCCGGATTCCTCCGGGCCTACGCGCTGAGTGCGCTCGCCGGGCCGGGTGAGGACCCGTTCGCGGACGCCGCGCGGCTGGCCGAGCGCGCGGGCGAGCGGATCGCCGCGGACCTGCTGCCGCCCGCCGACGGGATTGGCATATGACAGGGGTGCATGCCAACCCATCCGCCGGTCAGAAGCTGCCAAGAGCCGTCCCCCTCAAGGGGTTTGACGGATACGCTGGACCTCATGGCGGTCCGTAGTGAACGCAAGCGTGTCCCGCGACAACAGCCGGCCGGGGAGTCGCTGAGGGCGGCGGCCCCCCGAAGTTCCGTGCAGCGGGCACTGCGCCTGCTGGAGGCGGTGGACCGGCACATCGGCGGCGCCACCACCGCCGAACTCGCCGCGGAGCTGGACCTCCCCCGCGAGTCGGTGCGCCGGCTGCTGCTCACCCTGGAGGCCGAGGGCTATGTGCTGCGCCTGCCCGACGGCGCGTTCGCGCTGGGCGGGGCGCTCGCGGCGCTCGGCCAGATCGGCCGCGAGGACGTGGTGCGCGCCCGGCTGGTGGCCAAGCTGACCTCGCTCCGCGACGAGCTGGGCGCCGCCGTCTACTTCAGCCGCTACCACGACGGCGAGATCGTCGTGGACGCGGTGGTGGACTCGGCCCAGTCCCCGCGGGTCTCCGAGTGGGTCGACTTCCGTGCCACCGGGCACGCCAGCGCGATCGGCAAGTGCCTGCTCAGCCAGCTCGACCACGAGGCGCGCCGCGACCACCTCTTCCGGCACCCGCCGGTCCGGCTCACCCCGCGCACCGGCACCGACCCCGACGCCCTGCTGCACGTCCTCGACCGCAGGCCCGCCAGCGTCCCCACCCTCGACCTCCAGGAGTACGCGGAGGACACCGTCTGCGCCGCCGTGGCGATCACCGCCGGCGACACGGTGGGCTGCCTCGCGCTCTCGCTGCCCGTCGAGGAGGCCTACCGGCTGCGCGAGTCCGCGGAACTGCTCGCGGCCCGCGCGGCGCCGGTGCTGCTGGCGCTCGCGCTCTAGCCCCGGCCCGCTCCGGCACGGGGCCGGGATCAGCCGGCCGCGGGCACCGGCGCGTCGGCGCGGTCGTGGTGGATGGCGGTCCCGGTCGCGCTGAGCGGGAGGTGCCCGCCGCCGCGCCGGTGCGCGACGATCTCCGCGGCCACCGCGACCGCGGTCTCCTCCGGGGTGCGCGCCCCCAGGTCGAGGCCGATCGGGGAGCGCAGCCGGCCCAGCTCCGCCGGGCCCAGACCGGCCGCGCGCAGCCGGGCGGCGCGCTCCTCGTGTGTGCGCCGGGAGCCCATCGCGCCGACGTAGCCGAGCGGCAGCCGCAGCGCCCGCTCCAGCAGCGGCACGTCGAATTTGTGGTCGTGCGTCAGGACGCAGACCACCGTCCGCCCGTCGAGCCGTCCGCCCGCGGCCTCGCGCTCCAGATAGCGGTGCGGCCAGTCCACGACCACCTCGTGCGCGTCCGGGAACCGCCGCTCGGTGGCGAACACCGGGCGCGCGTCGCAGACGGTGACCCGGTAGCCGAGGAAGGCGCCGATCCGCGCCACCGCCCCCGCGAAGTCGATCGCCCCGAACACCAGCATCCGCGGCGGCGGCGTGCGCGACTCCACGAACAGTCCCAGCGCGCCCTCCGCCGATCCGCCCAGCGAGGCCGGCTGGCACGGCCTGCCGTCCGGCGCCAGCCAGACCCGCCCGGTGCGGCCGGCCTCCAGCAGCGCGCGGACCTCCGCCTCGGCGGCCGAGCGCAGCCGCGCCGAGCCGGGCAGCGCGCCGTGCACGGCGTCCGCGGTCACGGCGAGCGCCGCGCCCAGCGATTCCGGCTCCTCCTCCGGCGCCTCCACCACCCGGGCCAGTGCGAACGGCGTGCCGTCGGCGAGCAGCCGCAGCACGGCCGCCATGCCCTCCGCGCCGGGGGTGCCGAGCCGGGCCGGGTCCACCGGGTGGACGAAGACGTCGAGGATCCCGCCGCAGGTCAGGCCGACCGCGAAGGCGTCCTCGTCGGAGTAGCCGAAGCGCTGGAGGGCCGGCCGGCCGCTCTCCAGCGCCTCCCGGCACAGCTCGTAGACGGCGCCCTCGACGCAGCCGCCCGAGACGCTGCCGATCGCCTCGCCGTCCTCGTCCACCGCGAGCGCCGCGCCCGGCCCGCGCGGCGCGCTGCCCGACACCGCCACCACGCTCGCGACCGCGAACCGGCGGCCGGCCGCCTGCCAGGCGCGCAGCTGCTCGGCGATGTCCCGCATGCGGGTCCTCCCTCCGCCGCGCCGTCCCCTTCGGCGGCGCGGCCGTGTCCGTGTGGCCGGTCGGTGCGTCCGGTCGGGGTACGGAATACTTCCTTCCGGTACCGGATGTCCATGCCCGCGCGCCCGCCGCACCCGGCACCCCCGTCCATCCTGCGTCGCGGCCGCGGATCCGCCACCGTACGCCTGCGAACGCCGCTCGCGTGCCGAGCCCTGCCCGAGGAGGTGCCCGCCGTGCGGATCGAGGCCCTGCTCGCCCCCGGCGCGCCCGTGCTGCGGCTGCTGACCGATGCCGGGACCGGGCTCGACCGCGAGATCACCGGCGTGGTGACCACCGACCTCCGCGATCCCGGCCGCTACCTGCGCGGCGGCGAACTGGTGCTCACCGGCATGCTCTGGCGCGGCGGCCCCGAGGACTCCGAGCGGTTCGTGCGCAGCCTGGCCGAGGCGGGCGCGGTCGCCCTGGCGGCGGGCGAGGCCGAGGTCGGACCGGTGCCGGAGGACCTGGTGCGGGCCTGCGCCCGGCACGGCGTCCCGCTGTTCGCGGTGCCCGAGGCGACCGCGTTCTCCGCCGTGGCCGACCACGTCGAACGCGCGGGCGACCTCGCGGCGCTGCTCGACCGGCACCGCCTGCTGGTCTCCGGCGCGGGCGGCCTGGACGCCGTGCTCGACCTGCTGGGTGGCGCGCTCGGCCTGGACTGCTGGCTGCTCACGCCCACCGGCGACCTGGCCGCCGGCGCGGGCGAGCGGCTGGCGCCCCCGGCGCGGGCCGCGCTCGCCCGCGCCGGGCTCGCCGCGCAGCGCGCGGGGGCGGCGGCGCCGTTCCGCGTCGATGGCGCGGCGGGCACGGCGGGCGCGGTGGACGCGGCGGCGGGCGGGTTCACGCTGCTTCCGGTGCCGGTCGAGGGCGCGGAGGCGCGGCCGCTGTCGGACTGGCTGCTGGCGGTGGCCGAGGACGGCGGCGCGGCCGGTGCCGGGGCTGCCGGCGGGGCGACCAGGCGGCGGCTCGCGGAGAACCTCGCAGCGCTGGCCTCGGCCGCGCGCGCCCGCCGCGCGGAGGAGCGCGCGATGCGCGGCCGACTGGCCGACGCGCTGGTCGCCCGTCTGCTCGGCGGGGCCGACGCCACGGCCGTCGCCCGCGCGCTCGCCGCGGCGGAGGCGGCCTACGCCGCGGACGGCCGGCTGCCGGCCGAGGTGGTGGCGGTCTCCGTCCATGCGGACGGCGCCGGCGCGCCCGGCGCGGAGGAACTGCGCGCAGCCCTCGACGAGGCCCTCGCCCCGCACGCCCCGCGGCTCCTCACGGCGGTCACCGGCACCGACGTCGTCGCCCTCCTGCCTGCCCGCGCGGCTGCCGCCGCCGAGCAGCCCTCGGGAGAGCAGACCGTCGGCGCTCAGCCCGGCGGCGAGCGGGCCGCAGCCGAGTGGGCGGTCGGTGGGCAGGCCGCCGACGGGCGGGCCGCCGACGAGCAGGCCGCCGACGGGCAGGCCGCCGACGAGCAGGCCGCCGACGGGCAGGCCGCCCGCGAGCAGGTTGCCCGCGAGCGGGCCGTCGGCGAAGGGTCGGTCGGCAAGCCGGCCGCCGGCGAGCAGCCCGCCGGCGAGCAGGCAGCCGGCGGGCCGCAGGCCCGGCTCGCCGGGTGGCTCGCCGCGCGCCTCGCGCCCTGGGAGGCCGGGCTCGCGCCGGCCGCGCGCGTCCGGATCGGCGTCAGCGGGCCGGTCGCGGACCCGGCGGCGCTGCGCGGCGCGGTCGAGGAGGCCCGGCACGCCCGGCAGGCCGCCGACGCCGGGCCGGGTCGGGTCGCGGTCTCCGGGCCCGAGGGGATCGCCTCGCACGCCCTGCTGCTCGCGGCCGTCCCCGAGGACGTCCGCCGCGCCTTCCGGGAGCGGCTGCTCGGCCCCGTCGAGGCCTACGATCGCGAGCACCAGGCGGACCTGCTGCCCACGCTCGCCGAGTTCCTCCGCCGCGACGGCGCCTGGACGCGCTGCGCCGCGGCCCTCCACGTGCACGTCAACACGGTGCGCTACCGCATCGGCCGGATCGAGGAGCTGACCGGCCGCGACCTCTCCCGGCTGGAGCACCGCGTCGACTTCTACCTCGCCCTGCGGCTCCCGGGCCCACCGACCTGACCCGCCGTCAGGCCGGCTCGCGCCCGTGCGCGTGTCCCGGCCGCGGCGCGGTGGACGCGGCGGACTCCCGCGAGGCCTGCGGCGGGATCGCGTTCGGCTCGTACGACGCCGGGCCGTACTCGGTCAGCAGTTCCAGACCCGGCGTCAGATCCCAGCCCACCACGTGCATCACCCGCCGCAGGTGCGGGGCCAGGCCCGCGATCACCAGCCGGCGCCCGCTCTCCTCGTGCAGGCCCAGCGCGGTCTGCACGAGCAGCCGCATCCCGCTGACGTCGATGAATTCCAGCCCGGCCGCCTCCAGCCGCAGCGCGGCCGGCCGCCCGGGCTCGCCGGGCCGCTCGCGCAGCCTCGCGCACTCGGCGTGCAGCAGCTTCGCCAGCCGCGGCACGTTGGAGGCGTCCAGATCGCCCTCCAGCCGCAGCGCGGGCGGGGCGAACTGCCGGGTGACGCGCAGCAGCGAGTCCTCGTGCAGGGGGTCGGGCCCGACCTGCCCGTCGTGGCCGGCCAGCACCGCGTCCAGCTCCGTGCCGGTGAAGGCGGCGCGGCTGTAGGAGCAGAGCAGCAGCACCGGCAGGCCGCTGAAGGCCCGGCACAGCTGCTCCTCGGCCCGCCGCAGCTCGTGCGCGGGGAGGCTGCGCGGGGCGTCCCGGCAGATCCGCACCGCCGGCACGCCGCTGTCCAGCGCCGCCCGCACGGCATGCAGCAGCCCGGCCGTGCCGGTCGCGGCGGAGGCCGCCGCGACCAGGCGGCCCGAGGCCAGGTAGGGGGTGGGGTCCAGGCCGTGGGCGGAGAGGAAGCCCAGGCCCATCCGGGCCCCGGGCACGTCGGCCGCCTCCGGCGGATCGGCCCCGAGCACGATCACCTTCTGACGCTCCGCCAGGCCCGCGGCGACGTAGACTGCCTGCACGGCCGCGCGTTCCTCGGGCGCGTCGAAGACCAGGCAGCGGTGTTCCCCCGGCCGCATCCGGCCCACGCCTGTGCGCGAAACGGGCACCTTCACGCTGCTACCTCCCGCCCGCCCTCAGCGTAAGTCCGGCCGGACCGGAAGTCACCGGCCGTGCCCGAACGGATGCGCTCCGTGGCGGAACGTTACACCAGTCGACGGGGAACGGGGCTCGAACCCGCGTGTGCGCTGCGCCCGGCTTCGGGATCCGGTCCCTCACCGCGCCGTGTGCACCCGCCTACCCCCGCACGCGCTCCTCATGGCCGTGCGACGGCGACGGCCCCGCGGCGGGCCCCGGCCGTGCGGCGCCGCGCGGCGCCGCACGGCGGCCCGGCCCCCGCTCCCGATAACGTGGCCGCAGCAGCACAGCGCCGGCGGCGCGCGGACCCCGCGGAACCCGCCGGCTCCCGACGACGGAGCGGACGGACGGACCGAGGGTGAGCGGCCAGGGCAGGTACTCGATGCTGGGGGCCGGCAGGCCCGATCGCGCGGAGCGCACGCGGCGGCTGGCCGCGCGACGGGAACGGTCCCTGCGCACGACCACACTGCGCCTGCCCACGGTCGGCATCGACATCGGCGGCACCAAGATCGCCGCGGGGGTGGTGGACGGTGAGGGCCAGGTCGTCGAGCGCCTGCGCACCGAGACGCCGGACAAGAGCAAGAGCCCGAAGGTGGTCGAGGACACCATCGTCGAGCTGGTCCTCGACCTCGCCGACCGGCACGACGTGCACGCCGTCGGCATCGGCGCGGCCGGCTTCGTG
>Ga0164242_10000258_pt1 | contig 66974 bp, 48 predicted proteins | sample OricomgcompostMG_FD_108783 | JGI IMG/M metagenome (GOLD analysis project Ga0164242, IMG submission 108783) | Miracle-Growth compost microbial communities from Emeryville, California, USA - Original compost - Miracle growth compost (MG) ... | reverse complement strand
TTCATGGGATCGCGGTGAATTTATTGCCTAGCAATGTCATCACAATTTCGATGTTACAGCGCTTCTTGAGAAGATCAAGCGGATAATTAAATTTTTTTTCATTTTTTTTATTTTTTTTAAAAAATTTTTCTAAAGTCCGCGCGGACACACCCCGATGAGTGTGATGAACGCCCAAGAATGGTCACGGATTGACCGCAAACTCGGGTGGAACTCTCGAAAGAGAGTTCGAGCATTCAAACAGGCAGTTTGAATGAGAAGTTTGACCTTCATGGAGGAAGGCATGGGATTAAGAATCAATACAAACGTTCCGTCTTTAGTTGCTCAACGCAACTTACGCGGCACTCGCGCTCTTCTGGATCGCACTCTGGAACGCTTAAGTTCCGGTTCGCGCATCAACCATGCTGCCGACGATGCCGCCGGCCTCGCAATCTCCGAAACACTTCGGGCACAAATTCGAGGCTTGAGCCAAGCCGAAAGAAATGCACAAGACGGGATCTCCCTCATTCAAGTCGGCGAAGGCGGACTGGTCGAAATTTCAAATATTCTGATCCGGATGCGCGAACTCGGCGTCCAAGCCGCTTCCGACACCGTCGGACCGCGCGAACGCAAGTTTCTCGATAACGAATTCCAGCAATTGATGGAAGAAATCGATCGAATCGCGAATTCCACGCAATTCAACGGAAATCCGCTCTTAAACGGCAACGGAACCTCTTTCGAAGTCCAGATCGGGACCGGAAACAACCCGCTCATCGATCGGATCAAACTCTTCGATCCGTATGCCTCGAACGTGAATTTGGTCTCGCTCGGAATCAATCTGGCCTCCGTCGCCGACAAGACGAGCGCGCAAAACAGTCTTTCCAGCATCGATCAGGCACTCAATACGGTGACTTCGAACCGTGCCGGATTCGGAGCCATGCAGAACCGGCTTCAGTCGGTCATCAACAACTTAAACGTAAACAAAGAGAACATGATGTCTGCCAACTCACGGATTCGCGATGCGGATCTCGCGGTGGAGACCTCGGAACTCACGAAGAGCCAGATCCTGCAACAAGCGGGGGTCTCGGTTCTCTCTCAAGCGAACGCTTCGATGAAGTCGGCGCTGGGACTCCTGGGAGGACAAGCTTAGGGGAATTATCAAAGTTTTGAACAACATGGCTGATGCCGTGTCTGTTTCCTGGATCGAAAGACTTCCGCGCTCACGAAGAGAGGAGCTCTAAGGGGGCGCGGAAGCTTCGAAGGAATAAAAGTTTTAACCCGGGCGAAGGAATTCGCCCCAAAAAATCGGCATGGATTGCCGGCCTTGGGTTGGTCGCCCAAAGGGTTGTCATTGGAGGACGCTTTTTTATGGATGGATAACTATGGGATTACGAGTAAACACGAATATTGCCTCTTTAATGGCTCAACGGAGCCTCGGTGCCACTCACGAAGCGTTACAGAAAAATCTGGAACGACTCTCGAGTGGGAGCCGGATCAACAGCGCCGGGGACGATGCCGCTGGCCTCGCCATCTCGGAAGGATTGAGGGCCCAAATCAGGGGTCTCAAGCAAGCCAAGCGAAACGCGCAGGACGGGGTATCCCTGATCCAGGTTTCGGAAGGCGGATTGAATGAAGTAACGAACATTCTGATCCGGCTTCGAGAACTCGCCATCCAGTCCGCATCGGACACGGTGGGCGACAAAGAGCGGGGCTTCACCGATCGGGAATTTCAGGCGCTGAAATCAGAGGTCGACCGGATCTCACAAGCGACGACCTTCAACGGCACACCGTTGTTGAACGGAAGGGCGGGGATCTTCGAAATCCAGGTGGGTACGGGGAACAATCCCCTCACCGACCGGATCGTCTACGACGGCCAAAATGCGGATGTGACCCTAGAGGCCCTTCGCATGGCGGGAGAAAGTGTCGCCACCAAACAGGGTGCGCAGCTTTCGCTCGGGGTGATCGACGACGCGATCTCGCAGGTGAGCAAGGTGCGCTCGGATTTGGGCGCCATGCAGAACCGGCTTCAATCGGTCATCAACAACCTCGCCGTAAACGAGGAGAACATGACGGCTGCGAACAGCCGGATTCGAGACGCTGATCTTGCCGAAGAGGTCTCGGATATGACGAAGAACAATATTTTGATGCAAGCAGGGATCTCAGTGTTGGGTCAAGCCAACCAATCGCAACAAGCGGTACTGAAGTTACTCAGCTGAATCAACACACGCCAAAGGGCGTGATGGTAAAAAATTTAGGCGGCCCCGCTGGGGTCGCCTGATCAAACCAAACGGCAAGGATGCTGACCGCAAGGCGAGGGATCGCACGCGGCTTTCACGAAGGAGAGAGAAACATGAACGGAGGCTAAGATGGGGTTAAGAATCAATACCAACATTTCATCGCTCGCGGCGATGAGAACGTTGGCGAATACCAAGCAGGCGCTGGACGGGTCGCTCGAACGACTCTCGACCGGCAGCCGGATCAACCGAGCGGGGGACGACGCCGCAGGGCTCGCGATCTCGGAAAACTTGCGCGCACAAATTCGCGGCTTCAAGCAGGCCAAACGAAACGCGCAGGACGGGATCTCGCTTGTCCAGGTGACGGAAGGCGGTTTGAACGAAATTTCAAACATGATCATCCGGCTCCGGGAACTGGCGATCCAGTCGGCTTCGGATACGATCAGCGATAAGGAACGGAATTTTTCCGATCGAGAATTTCAGGCACTGAAATCCGAGATCGAACGGGTGGCCGACTCGACCAACTTCAACGGCACGCCCCTCTTGAACGGAAAAGCGGGAGTGTTCGAGTTCCAAGTCGGAATCTTCAACAACCCGATGACCGATCGGGTGGTGTATAACGGCGAAAACTCGAACGTCACGCTCGATGCCCTGGGGCTCGTCGGTGAAAGTGTCGCTACCAAAGTCGGATCGCAGACCACGCTCGCGGCTTTGGACGACGCCCTGACCCGAGTCAACAGCGTTCGTGCCGACTTGGGTGCCATGCAGAACCGCTTGCAGTCGACGATCAACTCGCTTTCCATCAGCGACGAGAATCTTTCGGCCGCCAACAGCCGGATCCGCGACGCCGACTTGGCCGAAGAAGTGTCGGACATGACCAAAAATAATATTCTGATGCAGGCCGGGATCTCGGTCTTGGGACAAGCCAACGCGCAAGCCCAGTCCGCACTCAAACTGCTCAGTTAATTCGTGGAATCAGCCTTCGTGTGAACGGGGTCGAGGGGGTGAACGGACTCACTCCCTCCCCCGGCCACAAAATCGCAATCCGCGCAGGAATGGAGTATGATTTAAAAGTGAACTCGAAAAAATCCCGCATCCTGATCGTCGGCGGAAACGGCTATGTCGGATCGACCTTGGCCCGTGAGCTTTCGGCCGATTACTCGGTTTTTTGCACTTTTCAAAACGAGTACACGCCCCTTCGGGAAGTCACCTACCTTCGCCACTCGAATCTGAGTGATAAGGAAACCGCCAAAAATATCGTCAAGACTGTCGACCCGGATCTCGTCATTTACTGCGCGGGCTCGAACGATCTGATGTTCTGCGAGCAAGAACAGAACATTCGCCCCACCCAACTCGTCCATTCGACGGGTGCCACCCACTTTCTGACTGCAAGCGATACCGTCAAAGCTAAATTTGTTTATCTTTCCTCCGACTACATTTTCTCGGGAGTCGACGGGAATTACCTCGAAACCGATACCGCGATTCCGGCCTTCCAGCTCGGCAAAGCAAAGCTCGGCGCCGAAAATTTCATTCGCAGCCGCTCGCTCAATTACCTGATCATTCGCTGCGCTCCGCTGCTCGGCCGGGGAACGCTCGATCACCCGTCGTGGCTGGACCGACTTCGTGAAGCCGCCGTGACCGGCAAAAAAATCAAACTCGCCGGGAAAAACGTACACAACCCGGTTCACATCGGCTTTTTGGTCGAGATGATTCGTTATTCGATCGAGCACGAGATTAAGAACAAAACGCTCCACTGCGGCGGTCTTTCGAAGGCGTCGTTATTCGAGTGCGCGCAGATTTTTCTTTCATTCATGAAGATGGACGAATCGGCGGTCGAGCCCAGTGATGCGAGTTCGAACGCCATGCCGAGCGATTATTCGTTGAATTTTTCGCAGACGACGGAGTTGATGCGGCTGAAACCGCTACTTCTCGAAGAAAGCTTGGATAGGTGTCTGACTACTTTTTGATGCCCAGTGCATCACGCGTATAGGTTGTCCAAAGTGATGCGGTGGGCATCAAAAAGTAGTCAGGCACCTATTCCCCTATTCGAGGCTCATGCCCTGCTCTTGCAGGAGGGCTTTGATCTGTTCCAGCAGCACTTTTTGGCTGGGTTTCGCTTTTTTCGGTTCGCGCGTGGTGCGGGCGAACTCGGCGAAGAAATGCTTGGCCACTTGATCGCTTTCAACGCGCTCCGAACGGTAAGTCCAGAAAACCGTGCCGAATGCTCCCAATTGCGCGAGCAATTCTTCGGCCTGCGGGATCGTGAATTCGGCCGAAACCGATCCGCCGATCATGTGGCGATCGTAAGAAATTTGAATCACTCCGTGAGTGGTGTTGGCGACGATGAGCTTGATTCCGTTGCGATAAAGCATGAAATCGGCAGCACCTTGGGTGAGGTTGAAAATTTTGATCTCTGAAAACTTCTTGCCCGAGTCCGACAACGAATTGAAAAGGCGAACGTATTCCTGAAAATAGGCCCGCAGGTCGGTCAGAAAATCGACCGTGCTTTCTTCAATCGCCTGTTGGGGCGCCGAAACCTGGTTCAATTGATACAAGGCTTCCGCTTCGGGCGAGCTTTCGGCTCGCGCGATTTCGTGAATCCAGCCTAAATTCAAAGTTTCGCTCGGGTTCGGTGAACGGCTCATACTTCTCCAGTCTAGGAATCCTTGGCGAGGAATGTCAAGTGGGATTAAAAATGGAAAGCGCTTGGGATCGCAGTTAGACATTGGAGCCCCAGAATTTTACGTGGGCGCCGTTTGCTCACTTTAGGCTTCCTATTCAAAAGATAGGCATGCTCACCATGAGACAGGGACAGCCCCCTGGGTCAATGACTGTCGGGTCCAGATGTGTATTCGACTGGACCCCAAGCTAAGAACGAGTATACCGATTTTCGAGTCCGTTCGCAATCGGTTTTTCTATGTGCAAAGTGTAAAAATGTTTCTTGTTTACAGGGCGTTAAATCGCTGACACTATTGAATTACGCATGTCAGAAAAAGATTCTGCGCCCAAAAAAGTTGCGCCTGAAAAGACCTCAAAGAAAATCTTAGTCGCCGACGATAGTCTGACGATTCAGAAGGTCATTCGCCTGGCCCTATCGAGCGACGGCTACGAAATTCAGACCGTTTCAGATGGCAAAGAAGCCATCGAACAAGCCTCCCTTTTTCGTCCCGACATCTGCATTATCGACGTATCGCTTCCTCAATTCGACGCCTATCAGGTTCGCGAACAGCTGATGGCCAAGCCTGACCTGAAAAATGTTCCGGTCATCTTAATGTCGAGCACTTTCGAAAAAGTGGACGAAACCCGTGCACAAGCCCTGGGGTTTGCTGGTCACCTGATCAAACCGTTCGACCCGTCTCATTTACGCTCTACCCTTTTGTCGGTGGCGAATTTGGCGCCTCAGAACGATCCGATCGTCGAGACGATCAATTCTCCGATTCAGCTCGATCCGCCGAATTTTGAAAATTTCTCGGCCCAGGATCTTCCGCCACTTCAAACCGATTCTCCGGCGGGTTCCCCGGCAAACCCCATGGATGACATTCAACAGATGGCAAAGAATACTTTCGAAATGAGCGGCCTTGATCAACATGACTGGGGAATGATCGAGCTCGGAAAAGCGAACGATCCCGTTCAAAGCACAGCGGCTCCGTCTTCGGGCTTCGGTGAAGTCAGCGCGATGGATTTTCAAAACATCCACCAGATGCCGGGCCATGAAAACCCTCAAAACCCGGGTCTTTCGACCGGAAACTTCAGCCAAGAAGAGCTTGAGTCGTTGATTCAGGCCGAAGTCAATAAAGCGCTCGAACAGATGCACTCCGAGATCCGCGACCGAATCGAACACGAGCTTCGTGCCGAAGTTCACTCGCAGATTCCAGCCATGGCCGAAAAAATCATCAAAGACGCCATTCACCAACTGCTTTCCGATCCGCCGGTTTAAGCCCCCTAAGAACCTCTAAAATGCCACTTTTTGTGTTACACTTTTTGTGTAATACCAGGAGGGTCATGGCCCATGAAGCTTTTCTACTATAATACCGTCGTCGATCGGGAAGATTTTGCGGACCGCGACGATGACATTCGAAACCTCATCTGACTAAAACCCTGCTAAAAAACCTTTCTTTGAGCGCCACGCCCGATCCAATTACGGGCGATCTTTCTTTTGTGATTTCACCCTCGAAGGGCGAAGCGCCTCGCCTTGCCGACGCACTGGATTCGATTTGCCGTCTTTGCGAACGCAAAAAGGTGTTGCTGGTCTTCGACGAATTTCAAGACATTCACGGAATCCCGGAAGTTCTGGCTGCCTTCCGCTCGCGTCTCCAACGCCTCAAAACAACCCCCATGCTGTTTTTGGGAAGCAAGCGTAAGTTATTGTCGGAAATCTTCTCGTCACGAAACTCGCCTTTCTTCAATTTCGCCGAAGAACACATCCTGCATCCGATTGGACTCGAAGACTGGATGCCGTTCTTTGCCACGCGACTCAAGGCCGTAGGCTCAAAGATCGAAAAAGCCGCGCTGAAACGGCTTTGCGACGAAGCGATGAACGTTCCGAACACGATTTGCGAAATCGGAGCCTTCATCATGGATCACTATCCCAAGTGCACCGTGACCGAAGAGGTCTTTCTTAAAATTCTCAGCGATCTAATCGACAAAAAATCCGAGACTTATCGCTATCAACTTTCGTTGCTCAGTGAAAACGAGCTGAAGGTTTGTAAAGCGCTCGCGCGCACGCCGTTTACCCGGAACATCAACGGAAAAGAATTTCTACTTTCGGCTTCGATCGGCGCATCAAGCGCTGCCAAGACCGTGCACAAACTCTACCATGCCGGGGTCATCGAAGAAGAGACGGCAGGATACCGACTTTCTAACCCCATTTTATCGCTGTTTTTGAAGTACCGCTCATACTGATTTCCTTTTCGCACGATTGCGTGTTATTCAAAACTCATGCGCGAAAACAGAAGTCATCTCGAACCTCGTCCTTGTAAAATTGAACTCGACGTTTCCCGTTACGCCGAAGGTTCGTGCCTGATCGAAACCGGCCACACGAAAGTGTTTTGCACGGCCACGATCGACGAAGAGATTCCGAAGTGGCTGAAGGGCAAGAACTCGGGTTGGATCACGGCCGAGTACGCCATGCTCCCGCGTGCGACCCACACGCGTTCGAGACGGGATCGCGAAAAAGTTTCGGGCCGCACGCAAGAGATCCAGCGCTTAATCGGCCGCGCCCTTCGCGCGATGGTCAATCTTGAAAAACTGGGCGAACGGCAGATCATCGTCGACTGCGACGTCATTCAAGCCGACGGCGGTACTCGCACCGCTTCGATCACGGGCGCTTGTATCGCGGTCGGAATCGCACTTTCAAAACTCGTCAAAGAAGGCAAGGTCGATCGGACCGCGCTCCTCGATACGGTTCAGGCCGTCAGTGTCGGCATGAAAGACGGAAACATCATGGTCGATCTGGATTACGACGAAGACTCGTCTTGCGATGTCGACATGAATTTCGTGCGCACGGGCTCGGGGCTTTTCGTCGAGATTCAGGGCACGGCCGAGAAAAAACCTTTCAGCGAAGCCGAAATGAAACAAATGATGGACGGCGCGAAAATCGGGCTCGATCGTCTGAACGCGATCCAAACTGGGGCGCTGAAGGGGTGCGGTTTGATATGAATACCCTAATCCCCGCCTGGAAAAAACTGATTCTGACCGGCCTTTCAGAAGACGCGATCGCTTTCGACTGGACGGCGCGTGCGGCGAAGCTTGCCAAGAAGGACGCACCGAACGACATCGCGACGGCAAGTCTGATTGCGAAATCTGACGGAATCTGGGCCGGCGAAATGGGGCTTCGTGCGCTCGAATTGGTCAGCGCCGAGATGGGGATGCCCCTGCACGTCACTTCGTTTGTCAAAGACGGCGATGCCCTCGCACCGAAGAAAAAGATTTGCGAATGGCGCGGAGACGCTTCGTCGATTCTCGTTTTCGAACGCACGCTCATCAATCTCACGGGCTATGCCTCGGGGATTGCGACCCAAACTCACGAACTGGTTTCACTCTCTCGTTCGAAAGGCTTGAAACACCCGCCCCGCATTACGGGCACGCGAAAAACACTCCCCGGATATAAAGATCTTTCCATTCAAAGCACATTAATCGGCGGCGGCTATCCCCACCGTTACAATTTAAGCGGCGGATTGCTCGTGAAAGAAAATCACATTGCAGCAGCGGGTGGAATTGCCGCAGCCATCGCGAACGCACGGACGACTGCCCCTCATTTGCTAAAAATCGAAATCGAAGTTCGAAATTTGGCCGAGCTGAAAGAAGCAATCGCTGGCAGTGCGGAAGTGATCTTGCTCGACAATTTCACACCAGATCAAATTCGCGAGGCGGTCAAACTCAAACCCGCGAACGTCGTGTATGAAGTTTCGGGTGGAATCCGTCGCGAAAATCTCGAATCGTATCTGATCGAAGGCTTGGACGTGATCTCGGTCGGAAGCCTGACTCACTCGGTGAAGAGCGTGGATTTATCTCTGCTGTTTTCTGGCATTGCTTAGCAATTGCGTGCCGGCATTGCCTAGCCTTTAACCACCTGAACGCGCGTGACTTCTTCGCCGAAGAGCCCCAAAGTGCGGCTGTGAGTTTCGACTTTTAATTCTCCGTAAGCACCTAATCCCAAAACTTTACCCGAGGCCGTTTCTTTCGTCGCGGGATCCATCCATTCAATCGTATCGCCCACTTGGATCAATCCGTGGGCTTCAAATTCATGACGAATGATTTCCGGCGAAAGCGGTTTTTGAAGTTCTTGCAAGAACGCGTCTCGAAGCGCATCCAGGTCAGGCACCTGTGAAATCATCTCGTGAGACGTGATCTCGCGGACAGAGATCGTTTCGCGATCGGCGACCTGGGGACGAACGCCGACGTTCACTCCGACTCCCACCACGACATGATCACCGATCTTTTCGCAAAGAATGCCCGAAAGCTTCGAAAACGGTTCAATCATTAAATCATTCGGCCACTTCAGGCGAATTTCTTTCTCGGGGACGAACGTCGATACGATCGCGCGCCTTAAGGCCACCGCGACCGCGAGCGGAATCCACGTCACTGTCAACGCCGACAGATCCGACACCGGATGAGGCCCGCGCCACAACACCGAAAGATAAAGATTCCCCTCGGGCGATACCCATGTGCGATCTTGCCGTCCGCGCCCCCCGGTCTGCTTGCGCGCTTGAACGAAGCTCAGATGCCGAAGTGACGGATCTTGCGCAAGCCTGCGCTTCAGTTCGAGTTGAGTACTATCAATTTCTTCCAGTTGAAGTTTCATCATGTCGGGCTCTGCGTTTAACGCGACTGCGAAACGAAAAGGTGAGGCTCACCGTTTTGCACAACTCAACACCTTAATGGAGTGGTCATTCCCGACCTGCACGCCGGGAACATTGCAATTCTCGTTTACGAAGATGCGGTAATTTCCGGTCTTCAGCAAGAAAGGCGCATTCGTCAGGTAGTTCCCGACGAGTTTGTCACCTGAATCGTAAACATACAGACCCACCGTCGACGGATAATTCATCTGAAGCACGCCCACGCCGTCGATATCGATCTTGTGATCTCCGCCCGGATTAATCTTATATTGAGGTTCGACTTGTTCGAAGAAGGGATCGGCATAAATCCGCACGTCGTAGACTCCGGCCTTGACCTTCGTCGGCTGGTCACTCGTTGTCGAATAGGCGACTTTCTTATCTTTATCGAGAAGCTGTACGTCCAAAAAGCGATCGAAGAAATTGACGGTCAATCTTCCCACCCCTTGCACGCGTAAGGTCACGCGTTTTTTCGGCGGGATCGTGAATTTATCGAATCGATAGACCGGATCCAACATCACCTCGGCCATGTAATCACCCGGCGGAACCCGAACGCCGTACGAGGCCTTAAAGTCGCGAAGATATTCGCGGGTGCCGTTCACGAGCTTGTAAAGCCGAACCGTCACGTCCGGAATCGGCGCAGAAACAAATAAATTATTCATCCCGAAACCCTTCTCGCCATGAGAAGAATTATTAATGTCGTTCAAGGCCTGATTCAAGGATTTCGAATCCGGAGCGCCGAAGGTCTTTCCGAGACAACGAAGGCCGTCCAGGTCTTTCGAGTCTTCCTTCATTCCGATCCCGGTGACGAACATCTCAAGATCGATGATTTTCTTCTGAATGGCGTCTTCGAGCAGTTTACAACTGTTCCCGCCGCAGGTTTCTTCGCCGTCGGTGAAGATCATGATCCGCTTCGGGCCGGGGTAACTCTTCACCGCGTTGATCGCCATTTCGAGCGAATCGGCAATCGGGGTCATGCCAGTGGGCGCGAGCAATTCGACCGATTTTTCGATTTTGCCGAGATTCCGCTCACCCGGTTTAAATGCCATGTAGTAATCGCTGCAATCTTTTTTACGGCGGGCACCGTAGACGATCATCCCGACGTCGGCCTGTTCGCGCCACTGATCGCGCATATAATTTTTAAAAAGTTTTTTCGCCCACCACATTTTCGATTTTTTCTTGTCGAGAAGCTGACCCATCGAACCCGAACTATCGAGCAAGATAATCACCTTGGGCTTCAGTGCGTGACTCAGATCGATGTTCGCATATTCGACCGATTGCTCGTACGGAGCGATCACACCGTCTACCGAAGCGGGGCTCGATACGGGCGGCGCTAATGTCGGCGACGGCGATGCCGAAGTCGATGCGGCGAATGCCATTCCCTGGAAGGCAAAAAATAATGCAACGCTAGACCAAAAGGTACGGCCTACCTTTTTCATTCTTCCTCTTTCTTCGGAGCCATCATCCGAATCGGATCCTCGAAACGAACACCGATAAAAAAGCGTAAATCACCTTCTTTTTCGCTCGAAGTGCTGTTCTGCGGAATCTGGCAATTAAGACATCCGGTTTCGCTGACGGTCGGCCCTTGAAACTTCAGGCTGTAACTTCGCACGCGATACCCGGCTTGTACGACCCAACGCTTCAAGACGGGGATAAAATCGAACCAAGCCAGCGCCGTCACTGCGGCCCTGTAGTAAAGACCGGTCGAACCCGACGATTCGCTTCCACGGCTCAGCCCCTGATCTTTGGCCGTGATGGACGGAAAGTAAGTGAGTTCGAATTGAAGTGCCTGAAGCGTGAATATAGGGTCGCCGTCATTCGGTTTCCAGATCGGACTTGCAAATTCGTAATCGAATCTTGCGCCGATCCCCAAGCCCGAAGCTTGAGTCGAGAGCAGAGCCCCATCAACGGCCGAGGTTTCGAAATCGTCACTGAGGGTGGCGACCCGCAGTCGCGGCGCTAATTTTTTTCCGAAGATATTTTTAAAACGATAATTGAACGTCATCATCTTCACCGATTCGCTCGAATCGACAACGGTATTTTGATAGGTTGAGGTCGGAAAATCCCCACCGTGAGAATCGATCTCGATGCCGACCGGAAAAAAATCCGAATAATAGGCAAAATGGGTGTCTTTGAAGCGATAGCCGGATGATTTTTTCGCGCTGTTGGCGTAGATCCCGCCAGAGTTCGCCGTAATCGACCCCGCCATCAGCATCCCCATCCCGAATTCGAGGTAGCCCGGCGGATGATCGTCGTGCTTTTTCTTGTCGGCGGCCTGCGGAATATCGTGGTTTTCGTTCGGGCCGAGATCAGGGGGCATCATTTCATCGGCGAGCATGACGGCGCGATCGCCGGTTTCGGGGTACTTGGCGATAGAATCTCGGTCGAGCTGTACTTTGATCAGAAGAATTTTCGTTTTCGGATTGGGCTCTTCGCCGATCACCTGACCTTGCGAGATCGGTTCCAAGCGCGGGCCCCGACGACGGACGAACAAAATTTTGGCGCCATTGGCGAACGAGGTATTACTCGGGGCCGCCAAATAAACGACACCGTTTTTCTCTTGAACGACGGTCAGAGCATTCTTTAGGGTTTCTTTCGTTCGACGAAGGGCCTCCTTCGAAGCGGCATCGCTCGAAGCCGTAGACGTCGGACTCTCCGAAGCCGCATGCCCAGTGATCACAACGCTTTGATCCGATGCCCCTGCTTCTTCTTGAGCGAGGGCACGTCCATGAGTGCCGTTAAATCCGAATATCCCCAGTACTATAATTAAGAGCATCTCTCACCCGGTGGTCGCACCCGCTTTTGGTCAAGAGTGACGTCAATAAGCTAACGCATTCTTTACGAAAAACCGCCGGCCACCTCTGCAATTTTACATAGATTTAATGAAATATGTAGAGGTATTCTAGAAGAAGTCCTCAGGATCGTGAGAGCAAGAAGCCCTCACTTTAGATGAAAGGTTTATGGATGAACCGTGAAAAGCGCTTCCAACAAACGCACCCCCGTGTCTTTCACGACCCGGGTTCATTTCTAAGAAATTTAAAGATTTTCACGATTATTTCCGATGAGGCTCAACGGAAGGGATTGTGAAAATTGCGAAAATTTGACGCAACACATCAAAAGCTTTATAATTTTAGTCAGGAAACAAAAGTCGGGGGATTTTTGCGTAAATTCCACGCTTTTGGGGGGACTAAAAAAGTGGAACGTTTGGGGAATCGTTACACACTCGCAATTTTAGCAATGACGCTCGCGTCTTGCAGCGGGGGAAACTTCGGCTTTCAAGGCGGAGTGATCCCTGAAAAATTCAAAGGGATCGACACCATCAAGGCGATCTCGCCGACTTCCATTCAAATCACCTGGGAAGGATACCCGGGCTCGACTCAATATCGACTTTATTCTTCCGAAGAAAACAACCCGATCGCACAACCTCAGTTCACTTCGATCGTTCTTCAACCGAACAACACCACTCGGTATTCCGTAACTGCGGTCGACCCTTCCAACGGTAGCGAATTAGGTTCGCGAACCAATTATGTCGGGCCCGTATCTCTCCTTCCGCATTTCAGTTTCAAGGCAACCGGCCATATCGTTCCCGTCGAACCATCGGGCAATGACGGAACCCACCTTCGCATCAGCTGGACCGGGTATGAGAACGTGACCTATCGGGTGTACCTCGGCGAACGCTCGCCCGACGGAAGTGTCAATTACAACGGCTTCGTCAGTTCGTCGGCCACGGCACTTTCGCAAAGCTCGGCAGTGATCGGCAATTTGCTTCCGGGTCACGAATATTGCGCGGTCATGGTCGCTTCGTATCAAGACAATACGAATGACGGTCCGGACGGCACTCCGTATACGACCGATACCTCAACGACCTTAAACGGCTGGGCCATCGGTGCGAGTGGCACCTTCGGCGATTCGAAAATCGCCTCGTCGCAAATTTGCGCTCGGACGTCTTCGAGCCTTTCAGTCGATAACGTAAAAGTTTACTCTCAAAAAGCTTATCTTTCGAATCGGCCGGTTTTCTACGTTTATAGCGACAAATCCGAAGACGAATCTCAAGCCACTGCTTTAATCGAGACCTCTATCTATCAAGTCAGTAACAAGACCGGGCTTGCCTCCTTCATCGGCAAGGTCAAAGGAAAAGGCCAAATCATTTCTCTGACCAACTTAGCTCCGGGACGATACAAATTTTTCGCTTCGATTAAAGGAATCAGCGGCAGCGCCACGGGGGCCATGGCCAAAAAAGAGCTCATCGTGAACGGAAGCACCGAGCCGGACGAAGCTCATCGGGCCTGGGTCTACATTCGCGGAACCCCCGATCTCGAAGATACGAACAACCCGGCCAGCATGGGCTATTACCCTGAAAAACAACAGGATGGCTACGGCGCTCAAGGCATGGGGAGTTCGGTCGCCATGGGCGACTTCGATTGTGACGGCAAATACGATATCGCCATCGGGATTCCGAATGCGACGGAAACCTCTACCCGCGACGGGCGCTCGCAACAAAGCGGAAAAGTCATCGTTTATTACGACACCGACGACAATATCGGACCCACCGCATCGCCGGGCCCGCGTTCGCAGATCATTACCTTCGACGTCACGCCCTACATCAGCGCCAGCCGCGACTTGCGATTGGGAACCTCGCTTTACGTCGGAAACTTCAATCACGATAACGAACAAACCAATCAGCCGCCGAGCTCGGGCCAAGCTCACTTTGAATGTCAGGACTTGGTGATCGGCTCAGGTTACGGACCGATGTTCGTGCTCTACGGAAAACGGAACGTGACCGGACAAGACGGAGGCCTCGTTTACTCCGGGCCGACCGGCTATTCATTCAACCCTTCATCGAGTTGCGCTCCGAGCTCTAACGTTTGTTCGCCCGCGCTCTTTACCTTAAGCACCGGTGGTTTAACGAATACCGTCGGAGTCTCGATCGGTTCAGGCGATTTTAACGGCGATAGCTACGAAGATTTGGTGGCCTCGACGACGATCAATAATAATCCGGCGGGAGTCCTCGTGTTCCGAGGAAGCGAATACGGGCTGATTCCTCCGGCAAAATGGACCGGCACCGGCGGTGGCGATAACGGAATCAACACAACGACCGGAGATTGCCTCGTCGAAAACTTCACTCCTTATCCGTTTCCGGACGGACCGAAAAAAGGGTTTCCCTATATTCCGGCCGATCCGACCTGTTGGGGCGACAGCTCCGTTTACGATCCGACGACTCAGGCAAACGGCTGGGGCGATCCGGGCTTCGGAAGCAGCGTCGGCGCCTTCCCGAACGCATACTACGATTTAGACGCGACCACATCAAAAGGATCGGAACGGGTTCGCGACGTTCTGTTGATCGGGAACCCGAAATATTCGGGAACTTCCGTTTTCGGATCTTCGGTGCAAACCTCGGGTCGGGTTTACGTCTGTCTTCCGCAGACGAATATCAATGCAACCGTCCCATCCACGCTTCCGACGAGCCCGGCATACAACTTCGCAAACACGGTTTCCAACTACGACATGAACCAATTCTTCCGGTGGAATTGCGGATACAGCTCGAACACCAGCCTCCAATGGACGCCGACCTTGGGCGGAATCACCGCATCTCTTTATATCGACTCTCCGCTCAACGGAAGCGACATCAATACCGCTTCCGGAAGCGACCCGGTTTTAGGGAAAAACTTCGGGTCGGCAATCCGGGGGATTCGAAATCCGTTGCTTTATAAAAGCGATCACTTGTCGCTGGACGGAAATTTAACCGACCAATTCTTTAGCGACTTAAGCTCGATTGCTGCCTACAACGTCAGCAGCAGCAGCTGGGGCGCGGCCGAAAATACCGGTACTCCGGGTGCGATCGCGATCGGCGCTTCGGGCAACTCGAAGGTCTTCGTTTATTACGGCGTCCATTATCCGGCCAACTTTACACCGTCGGGATCCGGCGAAACCTTAAGAAATAACCTCGGAAAAGCCAAAAATAACCAGCTCGCATCGATATTGGCCGGTAAACGACTCTCGACCGGAAATGATTTCTATAAGGCGGTCGCGGAAACTCCGTGTATTGTCGACGACGGAAACGGCGGTAAGGTTACCTCTTACTCAAGTAGTTCCACTTATAAAGAGTCCTGTAACATTCAAGTCCTTTCGCCTCCGGGCGGTTCGAGCTGGACGAACTCTCAATTCGGCGATTCTCTTTTTGCATTGACCGGAAGCAACGACAGCGGCGGCATTCCCGACGGAAAACAATCCATCTTAGCCATCCCTGCCCCGTATCGGACCATTTCTTCGAGCGGAAGCATCAGCTATGCAAATATCGGTTCGGTGCAATTGTATTATCAAGACATCGTTTCCGACACGAACGCATTCCCACTCGTGACGGGCTCGAACGGTTGCAATGACGGCTTTTGCCGGTTGTCGGACGGATTTACGAATAACGGCTCATCGACGCTCGAATACGACGGCGATCGAAAAGCGAATCTTCACTTCGGTTCAGGCGGAGTCGCGGCAGGCCCGGTGAAAAGTTTCGGTGCCACTTACAACCCGAACGTCGATATCGCGGTGGGCGTGCCCGGATACGTCTTTCAACACGGTACGACCTCGGTCATCGACAGCGGCGCCGTTCAGCTTTCATTTTCAAGCGGCGGTCAATTGCGCTCTTATCAGGTCGGCGGCTCGCTCGTGCCTTCCCCTTGGCACGTCATCAACAATTCGTTCGGACAAGAATCCGATACCCGCTTTTATCAAGCTATTTCGATGGGAGACATCGATCAAGACGGGCTGGATGACATCGCGGTTCGAATCAAGGTCGGTAGCGAAAACAAACTGCGCATCCTGAAAGGAAAGGCAACCACCGACGGATCGATCGCCTTTAAAAACACGGCGCTCGACTGGATTAACTTCAGCGTCTTGGGTGACGATACCGCAGGAAGACGGATCATCCCGGTCGGCAAAGTCAGCTCTTCGCAGTTCCCGATTTATTTCGTGACCGGCGAAAAAGCATCTTATTTGTACTTCGACGGCATCGGTGGGCTCATTCCGGGCCAACCGTCGGCCTTTTCGAGCGGCGGAGCCCCTCGTAAACTCTTCGCACCTGGGGGCAATTACCTCGACTTCTCTGACGATGCAATTTACGGAAGAGCCGACAATGCTGATACTGACGACTACGGAAGCGCATTCGCTCACGGAGATTTCAACGGTGACGGCTTCGAAGATCTCGCGATCGGATTCAATTCCGGCTTAAGTTCGTTAACCGACGTCATTACCGACCCTGCCAATCCCGTTCCAGTGTCCTACACAGGAATGACGGGTGATAATGTGGGTCGGGTCATGATTTTCTACGGCGGAAAAGACAACGGCTTCCAAGTTCAAGCCGAATCGACCGGAAGTAATCCCGGCGGATTTCCGTATACCAATCAGTATTTTGCTCCTTACTCGGGCATGAACGGAGTTGCCAACTCGGCTTGCGACTCCACCACCGGAACTTGTGATAAAATTCAAATGCTTTATGAAGGAACGACCGGAAACAACGCGGTCACTCGTTTCGGCCAAAGTATTCTGGCCGTACCGGCAGGATCCTGTAACGGAAAAGCCGTGAGCGCCCTCCTGGTTCAAGCGGTGACCCAAGGTAGCGGCTCGAAAGTCTTCATTTACAAACCGAAATGCGTGCTGAGCGGCGCTTCGGGAGACCTTTCCGGGTTAGTGACCGATTCGACCGCCAACGATGACCACGGCGGCACTTATTACACCTATAACACCGAAATTAATCCGAGCTCGACCGGATCTTTCCCCTCCGGTACGACCTATACGTCGAATTCGTTCGGCAGCAAAATGGCCCTGATCCATGGAATTTTGGGCCCGGTAAACGGCAATCACGATGCCAGAACGCACGTGGTTTTAGTCGATTCCGATCAAAAAATCATCTTTTCCTTCCCGCTCACATCACCGTCGGGTACCTGTAACAGCTACGACGCAAACGGAAACGCTTCGATCACTACTGGCGATTGTCAGATTAACCTCACCAACGAAACCACCGAGGTGACGATGGCGAACAGCGAAGGTTATGAAAAAATCAATTACGCCAACTCCAACGCCTTAAACGGAACCGTCGGTTTCGGCGGGGGCGTCGCCGATATCGGCGATGCAAACGGCGATACTTACGAAGATGTGGCTATTTCGATGACTTCGCTGACCAAACCGGGAACTCCGTCGACTTCGAGCGGCCACCAAGGCGGACTGTTGATTCTGTTCGGCGGCCCTTCCGGGCTTCAAACCCTATCGTCGGACGGAAGCACGATCATCGAACCGGCACAAAATTCGAGTTGCTATCGCATGAAAGACGGCGGCTCGATCAATTCGATTTGTAACCCTACTTTGCTTTTCGCGTCCGAGCCTTCGGCCGATCGCGACGGCAGCGCAGAAGGGATTTACCTGAGCCGTGATTCCTACCTGAATTTCGGCACTCAAAATGAAAATTTAGGCTCGTTCTTGTTCGGAGTTCCATTGAGGGATACTCGCGAAACGGATTCGAGCGATCGTATTTTAAGAGGGGGCGCATTCTATGTCTTACCGTAAAAGACAAGAATTGTTATTCGGACTGAGCTGTCTTGCGGTTCTCGCCGGTTGTACGAGCGGAATCGACGGCGGAAGTATCGAACAGAATTTTACCGGCATTAAGTCGACCAAAGTGACCGGACCTGAATCGGTTCAAGTCGATTGGACGACGAACTCCGGTTGTCAGGGGTATGGAATTTATCGCCTCGGATCGGATGCCGACAGCAACAAGATCGCCGAAGCCAGCGTTCCTCCGTTTACAGTCAAAGCTCCGAACGTCGAAAGCGAGCACAGCTACACCTTTGCCGTAGGATGTAACAAAAACGGAATCGTCGACGGTTTAAGCATCATGAAAGACGCCACGACTTGGCCGAAGTTTTCGGGCGTGGCCACCGGCAGTGTCGAAACCAGCAGTTCGAACGTGCCGGTCGTTCATTTGAAATGGAATTACAACTACGATGCCGTCAATTTCGATATTTATGCGCAGGTTTCACCGCTTCCGACTTCGATTTCGGGATGGACCTTAAATCGTTTGGGCGGCGTGGGTTCGGCGTATAGCGATGCCAAACTCTGTAGCGTTTCGACCAACGACGTGCGTCTGGGCGAGCAAGGCTGTCCTACTTTGACCAGCGGTCAAGGCTACATGTTCAAAGTCGTCGCGCATTACCCCGACGGAACTTATTCGACCGATTTAGCCGGTGTCGGAGCCTACGTCGACATTCCGCCTCCGTTCACTGCGCCCGACTGCGCGCTGACTTCTTCGGGGATCGGTGCCGATCCGACGACTTCGTCGCTGTTCTTGCGTTGTACTCAGCAGCAACTCGACGCGATTCAATGTCCGAATCCGGTTACCGTTCACGCGTATCAAGGGATTTCGGACGTTCGAACCTCGGTTTCTGACACCTTAAACGGCGCAGGTACCCTTCGCATCCAACCCCAGGTTTCGTCGGATCAAGCGAACGACCGTTTAGTCGAAAATCTCGAAATCGAATATGACTGTACACAAGCCTCCGGTAGCGTCAGCAAGTCGATCGTTCATTACGACGGCAATCAGGCGGCAAAACCCGTCTTAAAATTCAATTCGAGCGATTTCGTGCGCGCACCGAACGAGTCGATCTACGATTCGGATAAAATCACTCCGCACATTCCGTCATATTTCGGTAAATCGACTGCAATCGGCGACTTTAACTGCGACGGTAAGCCCGACTTAGCCGTGGGGATGCCCGAAGTCACGTTCAACCATACCCCTTATTTTTCGAAAAACCCGAGCAGTGGTGCGGTTGCGGTTTATTACGATTACGTACAAAGCTCGGATGGAACCCCTTCTTTCAGCGACGTTCAATACTTGAGCTTCAGCGATCTTCAGGCCTATGCACACTTCGGCGCGTCCCTTTCGGCCGGAAACGTCAATCACGACTATCACACCGACGGCAACGGACATTATTATTCGTGCGATGATCTTATCGTCGGTGCTCCTGGCGAAACAGGCACGAACATGACTTATTACGGAGAGGCGTATATCTTTTACGGTCACCCACAAAAATTTTCACAGCCGTTGAACCTTGCGACCCTGACGAAGAACAACTCAACTTGTCACGGCCCCCTCAGTAATAGCGTGTGTGATCCCGTTCGACTCGTTCAGGACATGCAAACGCAATACAAGATCAGTACCTTCGACAACAAAAAGGGCGCGGCAGAAAGCGTATTCAAAAGCGCTTTCGGTTTCAGCGTGGCCTACATTCGCGATTTTAATGCCGACGGATACGGCGACATCGCCATCGGCGATCCGTATTGTCACTGGGACGGTGAAACGGCGGATGGCCACGGCGGCGATCAAGGCGGCGGTGCAAGACTTTGGAACGTCGGTTGCGTTTACGTCTATTGGGGTGGTCCGAACGGACTGCAAAACATCGATGTCGGCTACGAACCGGGGACGACCATGGCCGTCGGGGCTCCTCGTCTGGTTGCTCCTTTCGTGAAAATTTATCCGCCCATTCCGCAAGACCGAATGTACTTCGGTTGGAGCGTTGCAGGCGGCGGCGATATCGACGGAAAACTTCCGATTCCAGTCACGAATAGCGCGAACAATGTCATCTTAGAAAACGGAAGTGATTTCGTCGTCGGCGCACCGGGTTTTGACTACGACGGTGACTTTTCGAAAGCAGGCATCGTGAAGCACTATGCTTGGAATCCGGCAACGTCCGATATCGATCCTCAACTTCTGGACAACGGGGTCGACAATTCCAACGTATGGACGGAAACCTATTCGCACAGCAATGCGGCATCGACCAGCAAAGTGACGATTCCGAGCAACGGGGCTTGGGCTAAGCGCACGAGTTGGTCTTCCGGCAGTATCCCTAAATGTAGCGATGCCACCGATTGTGCCTCTCTCGGCATCAATCTGCCGTTGATGCAATCCACCGGGGTTGCGTTTGCTTACTTGGGTCGTTCTGCATCGACGATGTATCAGCTCGATACCAGCACCTCGCTGTTCTATCGTCTACCCGATGCGGCCAGTGCATCGGCAACGCTATTGCCGAGTTTGATTTCGGCCAGCACGACTTCCAGACAAAACGGAAGCCATGGAATCAAACTGGATACACTTCCATCCAACACCATTCCGACGGATAGCTTCTACAATTGTAGTACCCGAGGAGCCCCGGGCGGCGTGGACACGGACGGATTTCACCACCACATCTCGTGTTTGGCGGGTCGAAACAATTTTTCAGTCATCTTTCCGCAATTATCGAGTACGGACACGCCCGTAAACGGGTTTGGAACGAACGTCGCGATCGCGGGTAGCAAAGACCAAAATGCGCTTGCGTTACTCGAGATCAATGCCGACGACGACACTTATCGAGATCACAGTTATCAGATTCAACAAAACGGCGAGGTTTTTGTCGGATACGCTCAAGGCAATTATCACGAACGCTTACTCGGTGATTCGCTTTGGGAAACCGGAATTCAAGGAAAAACCGATCCGGTGAATACGACCGCAAGCAATGACGAATATAAAAGCGGCGCAGTCGCCGATGTGGCCACGTTGTTGCCAGGATCAAGTGCCAGTGAATATCCGGTTCGATCGGCAATTCGTGAATCCTATAGCGGCCCCGTCAACGGAACTATTTCGGACGGAAACATTCAAGCCGACATCAACCGTGACGGTTATGCCGACGTGATCGTGTCGAGTAAGGTCGGAACTAACGGTTTAGCCTCGGTTTATACCTTCTTCGGAAACTACGCTGCGGATTTTTCTTACTCGGAAACCTTGCGAAGAAACGGCGATATCACGACCCCTTATTCGACTTCGAGTAACTGCTTTGTGTCGGATTATGATTACAATAGCGTTAAAGCCGATACCCTCGACGGTACCCTGCCTTTTGCAACTTTTACCTGGAATCACAACGTCGGAGACGCCTCACACGCGCTCAATATTTCTGCCGTTTATCCGATGACTCCGTCCTTAGGGACCAGTGCAACCGTTGCTCTGGGAGTATTCGACTACCTCGGCGATACGGCCACTACATGGAGCGATCTTGCCGACATCACCTACTCGGCATCTATGACCGGCGTTTTAAAAGCTTGTCTTCCTCAGAAACGGACCTATTTCTACGCTCCGACCTCGTTAACCGTTGCTGACGTCGACGATGATCACCTCACCGACGCCGTGATCGGTTTTTCAGCCGAAACGAATTCGACCGGTATGGCACGAGCCGTGATTGCGAACACGGGCGCGAACCGAGGTCTCGGAAGCGATTCCGTTTTCAACTCAGGAATCGGATTGAATGCCCAGGCCGGCGCCTCCGTCGCGGCCACGCGTTGGAACTTTTTAAGCCCCGATATCAATAGCTATCCGCCGGAACAAACCCGCCGCGATCTGTTTGTCGGCGCCCCTTACCAAAGCAAAGGGAACGGATCCGTTTTTGAATACTCCGGTTATAACGGCGGAACCCTCGCGACGAACAATCCGACACCACTCGTTTTCGATAAGACCATGGCCGTTCCGAGCGACTTGAACACCGAGGGCTCAAAAATCATCGGCGACATCAATGGCGACGGATATGACGACATCTTAGTCCCCGTCAAACAGCTGAGCGCCACAGGAGGCATCTATTACGATGCGGTCATCTATTTCGGTTCGGAATTCGGACCGGTCACGACCCCAATGTGTTTGGCTAAGCAGGCAGAACATCTGATTAAAAAATCGAATGGCGATGACATTGTCACCACCGACTGCGATGCCAGCATCAGCGGCATGAACGCGTTAATTGGATCCACTTCGATTCAACTTCCGCAATATTACAGTCGCCCGTCCGGAATGTCGTGGAATTGGGTGATTAAAACCCAGCCTGCAGGCGACATCAACGGCGACGGTCGTGCCGATCTTTATGTGGTGGATTACGACGGAAGCCAAATCTTCGCGATCTTCGGGTCGGATATCGGCTTGATGAATGGCGCCCCCGCCATGGGGCCATCGACCAACAAAAATCCGCAAATCGTCGTCAGCTCGGCTCAAAAGGGCAATTCCATCATCGACTATAACGAATGGTCGCCCCTGAATCCATCGGCCGCCTATGCCACGAACAGCGACGACCTGAGCTTAAACGGAAGCGGCTCAAACATGTCAATGGCCCACGGCGATTTCAACGGCGATGGTTATGAAGATGTCGCTTTCGGTATTCCCAACGCGGAATCACTTCAAATGTTCGAAGCAAGCGACGGTTGGAAATGTAGTGCTAGTTCTAATTTACTAAGCTACATGCCTTATTGCGGATATAACGAGGGCCTTTATACGGTGAACAAGCCGAGCGTCGGTCGTAGCTTGGCCACTGCGGGAATGGTCTTTGTCATGTATGGCGGGCCTCAAGGCGTTCAAACTCCGGTTAAAAACGGAACCCCTCAGGATTTCGACTACTATCGAGGACACGCATCTTGCGACAGTTTTTATCACAACTGTACGAAAACTACCTCATCGATGGTACCCTATACGGGCGACTCGCTTCACACGGGAACAAGTGGGGCTTATCAACCTTCGGCGAATACTACTTTGTATCAATACTCGCGGATTGTTTATGGATCGCTCAATTGCAGTTCGGGTACCTGTTCGGTCAATCACGCGACCGATACCACCGACCCCACTGACGGTGCCTCGACAAGCATGGACAACGGTACCAGCATTCGTCGTCCCGCTTGCGTCCCAGGATCGGGAACCAGCGGCGATCACTGCATCAGTACGGTGATTCCGACCCCGCTCTTTTATAATACCGACGATTCGTTTGCGCGTCTGCAATACAAGCAATTCGGCTCAGCCCTGACGATCGCCGATGTGAATCACGACGGAATCGACGATCTCGTGGTCGGATTTCCGAAGTTCTATTATCCGGATGCCTTAAATGGCGTCACCAATGCTACCGGGCTTACGGATCTGAATTCACCTGAAACGGATACGTATCATGGCGCTCTTTTCATCTATTACGGCGCCAAAGGTTACGGCTTGGTTGCTCCCGATGACGAGAAAATGCTGGGCGGTCAAGGCATGGGCCTTAATCCGGCAAACCATCAAAACCTTACGGATAGCGTCCCCGTGTTTCAAATCTATCCGGGTACTCCGACCACAACGCCGACCTACGACACGACTGAGACCGAGCGAAATTTCGGTTTGACTTTAACGACCGGCGATTTCAACGGCGACGGAATCGATGATGTTGCAACCGCTTCCAGCCATGGTCAGGTTTACGTCTATTACGGGCCGCTGTGCCAGTACGACAATTACCTCACGAGCGGCAGTGCGGGCGCTCTGAATAAAATGTACGACAATCCGAATAGCCCCAATGGTACTAACGAAGTGAACATGACTTCGGACGAAACCACGACGAAGTGTACGACCATGGCATTAAACACCGTGGATCCAAGCACCTTGGACGTCAGCAGCTCGCTTCTTCCGGCCTCGACCGAAAAACACTTAATGCCGCAGATGATTCAAATCGCGGGATTGAGTGGAACGGAAGGCATGGGTACCACCCTGCTCAGTAACCGAAAAAGAAACGGACGAAACCTAGGGGATTTGAAAAATCCGGGAACCCTGTCGAATTCGGCATCCGACTTGATCATCGCCGGACCGAACGCGAACGACCCGAACGCCGTTACCGTCAGCTATAAGTTTACGGGCTTGGGCTATGTTTTCTTCGGTCACTCGTCTAGCGATACGACACTGAACCCTCACGGCGGCCTTTATGTCGGCGGGGCCAGTTACAGCAGCGGGATTAATGAAATCGACGAAATCGACGGCGGCGGGAATACGATTCGAAGACTTTATTATACTCCGATCATCCTTCGGCCTCATACCTCTGACGGCACGGTGGGCCGATTCTATGAATACCAAGTAACGACCGGGGACGTAAACGGCGACGGACGGATGGACTTACTCATGCCGACCGTCGACATCGACACGACCCAAGACAATACCAGCGCGTCGTACGGAGGGGGCTTCCGGCTCTTCTATTGATATGTTGAAGCGATTTTTATCAAAATCCATCATCTTATCGATTTTGGCTTACGGCCTCTCGGCGTGTACCGGCGGCGCCACGTCGTCCGTCTCGCCGAGTAGCGGGGGTTTTCGGATCACTCCGGGTGAGCGCATTTCGATCGACTTAAGCGACGTGGTCGCATTGGGGGTCTCTAGCGATCTTTCCGTGACCCTGAAGCAACCTACGGATAATTATCAAACTGCCAGCACCTTGCTCGATTTAACCAACGATATCGTTCAAAACGCCACCGTGAACGGACAATACAGTCTGATCCTTCCGAAAAACATCGCCAATATCCGCCCGATGATTTTATTGGTCGAATCGCCCTCGCTTCAAGCTCAATTCATCGATGTTCTTTATGACGATACCTCGTCTTTAAAGCCCGGAATTGCGTCCACTCTCACTTACAATTTGATGAAGTATTATCCCGGAAAGACCTTTTCAAGTTTTACGTCGAGCGATTTCAACGGAATCAAGCAAGTGATCTCGGCTAAGATCGCCGAAGTACAATCGCAAACCGAACAGCTTTCACTTTCGAGCGTACGATTCGATCGGGTGATGCGCTTTTATAAAAACACAATGGCATTCAACCCGGTCTTTCTGAATGCAGTCAATCCGTTCGGGATTCAATACACCTTTAATCCGAATACCGTTCCGGCCGGACTCGTGGCCGCAGACACGCCCGAGGGCAGTCTCGACAACTATTATTACGCGAGTCAATTCGAAGTCAACGGACAGCCCGCCCCCTCGAACCCCTTTAACGAAATCAACAACCCGTCGCGACTCGGAAGCGCAACACCGGGAATCGGAACCAATATCGCCATGGAAGGATCTCAGATTTCATTGAGTGCTTCCGCCACCGATCCCGATGACGATTTCATCGATAAAAGCTTTATCATCGAATATACGCCGAGAAAGCTTCCCGAAAATCTTCCTTCGGGGGTCGACATCAACAATCTGCCCAAGCCCGAACCGCTTCCCGAATACGTCGTCAAACCGGCTTCGGGACGATCCGACGATCCGGCTACTTATACCTCTGCGACGATCCAATACAACGAAGCCATCAATAAACAGAATTACAAAAAAGGAATCGGAGCCAATACCCCTTGCGACATCAACGACACCGATACCGACGTCAACGGCTATCCCGTCTGCGGTGAAACGGGGATTCGCGATATTTACATGCTCGTCACCGACGGCATGATCCAAATGCCATATCACTGGCAGTTCAAGTACGCCGACGTGAACCGCGCTCCGCACATCATTGCCGATGCTGCCGGTCGCATCAACGATACCTCTCTGGATGATCAATCGATTAATTTTGACTTCAACGTCGACGGCACGACCCATACCTACGGACATACTGCGCTAGCCAGTGAGACCGACCCGAACTCATTTCGCGAACACGCCTCGCACTGTGAAACCGACTTCAATGACAACACCCAGAGCATCACAACCAAGGCGGACGGCCCTTGGTCGTGCGTGTTTAAATCGTACGATCAAGATCTCGATGACGACCCCAACGCGGCCGTCGATGATTACTACTATTCACTGGCCAATTACGAACCGTCGACCGAGATTCACACGAACAGCGTTTTGGTTTCGCCGTTGGCGGCCCCTCCGCTCGTGAATGGCGCCATTCTCTCCACTTGTACCGATTCGAGCGGGGTCGCCCATCGTAAATGCGGGGTCGCTCAATATGCGATCACCGTCGATAACTCGGTTAAGGTCGCGTCGGCAAGCAAAGCTTCTCTTCAATTCAGCTATGACGTCATGGTTTCAGACCGTCCTGCCGGCGGCTTAAGCGTCAGCAAAACCGTCGCCCGAAAAGTACAATTCAAACCGATTCCCCCACGATTGGTGAATTTCGACGCCCGTACCAAACCGGGAACCATCTTAGCGGCAGCGAATGACCCCTACCCGTCTTGCGAAGACGTGGGGGCCGATCCCGCCACTTGCGAAACCTATCAACGCAATGACATGTATATCGACGAGCTCCTCGGCTACGCGGGATTGCCCCCCACTGCCGACCCGCAAGCAATCGGCTTCCGGAACGACTTTTTTACCGATACCTCCGGAACGGACTACCGTTTAAATAAATTCCACTTTACCACCAACGGAACGAGCACCCAAAACCCTGACGGCAGTTGGATGATGAGCTCGTATTTCACCCAACCCCACCGAGTCAGCGGCGATCTTCCGACCATCGATACCACCGACGGCTCTGTCACCAATGTTTCGACCATCATTCCAAGGCTCTACGGAAATTTGGTGACGGGCTTTTTTCCGACCACCTGGCCCGCGACCTTCCCGCCCGCGATGCGAACGCTGAAAACGCTGGACGGCACACACTGGGTCACCAACGGAAGCGACACGAGTGCGGGCCACAATGATATTTCGGGATCTGTGATTTCCTCAAGCGGAGACACCTATGATGCAGACACCTATTCTTATCCGCGCGAATACGATCTGGCTTGCCAGATGGATTCCAATAACGTCGGATTCACCTATGACGGCAGTGGAAACATCACCGACGTCGCCTGGGATCAGCGCCCGATTCGGGGTACAACCACCAGCGAGATCCAAAGTGGTTGGGATGGTGGCTGGACCTTCGAAATCAACGCCGTAGATCTGGATAACGTCGACCTTCGAGCAAGTGAACCTTACGAACCCATTTACCTGGCACTCACCAACGATGCAACGATTCCCGGCATGAGTGGTTTACTTCAGTTTTGCGCATATCAGGACCCCAACCCCGATACTTATACTTATACGACTTACAACGAGACCACCTCTCCGACCGGAGTCCACTACCCCCCGATCGATCCGGACTATTGCATTTGGAAGAATGTTCCTCCGTCCAAAATGCAAGCGGTTCAGGTGTTTTATCAAAAGCCGGACAACTCTTATCATAAGATGGTTTACCATCGCCTTCGAGTACGGTGGAAGCCGATCGACCACAAAGACATCGCGAGCGGTCACGTCACCCAACCGACGAAAGACCTCATCATGAATTATCTGACGTCGCTGATGATTTATGGCGATCGTTACGAAAACGATTCCAACAAGGGCGATCTTGAAGCACGGCAAGACATGAGCAGCTTTAATGACCTTGAAATGGTGGCTGCCCGGAAAAACCAAGACTCTTGTGTGAACTATGCCAATACCGTCACGCCTTCATTGCGCTATTTTGTATTAAACGATGCCAATCCGAGCGCAAGCGATCTTACGTTTAACGTCAAAGACGCAAACCGATTCGGCGAAGGCGGAAACTCAAGTGCCACGGCGGGCCGCTATGAAGCCGAGATTTATTCTAGCACCATCAACGGTGCCCATCTGAGTAGCATCGACCAAGTCGAATTCTCGCGCTTTGTTCCTTTCGTCATGAATTGCACTTCTTCGGACGGTTTGCCGGTCAGCACTCAACCTCCCCTCGTCTGGTATGCCGGTGACAACGACCTGACTCCACGAGCACGGATCACGGCATCATCCACCAGCAGCCCAGTCACTGACTTTCCGTTCTGCATCCATTACGGTTATCAGGCTTATCAAGACCTCTCGGGACGGACGTTCGACAATGTCGCCTTATTCTACTCGACCGGCACTGCAACTTTAGCCAAAAATGCGATCGTCGATAGCGGCGGCCTTCCGTGTTTTACCCAAGACATTCACTTCACCACGACTGAAACTTATGCCTTGGTGGCGACCCCCTGTAAAAACATCAGCTACTCGTCCGGGGCTGTCAGCAGCATGACCGAATTCGATTTCAATCCGACCGAAACCGCCAATGGCGCCTTTCCTTCCGGAACACTCTTGCGCATGAAACTCTTCCCGGCCTTTTATGGCGCGACTTATGACTCAAACTCGAATAACCTGAACATGCTTGCGATGAATATTTCGGGGGTCGACAGCTTCGTTTATGACCTGACCTCAGGCTTGAGCAAAGCCCTTGATTTGAACGACAGTTCGGCTCGCATCAACACCGTATTAGCGGCGTCGCCCTACACCGAAAACCGAGCTCCGGCCAGCCAACCGATGCTCGGCGCCGGTGTGAACGCCAGCACTCTTTACGGCTATGTCGACTGGGATCACCAGCCGACGGCAATCAACTTGGCCGATGCAACACCGACGCCGACACCGGCACCGACCGATAATGTCTTTTATCGAATTTATTCGGGGAACCTCAAGGTCTACGTCAAAGGGACTTCCACCGCTACAATTCCGATCAAAATCACGAATACCATCACCGGAACCGGCATCCCCACTTCGGGGATCGAGCAAGATCCTTTCGACGTCATTCAATTTAAAGACCTGAAAACGACCGACACAGCCCCCGGCAACCTACCCGTCCTTGCGACACGATTAGACGGAAGCGCTTGTGACAGTACCCCCGGAACCTATCCCAGCAATTTAGCGACATTGACCTACGACGATTTAAACCAATATCGAAATTGCAAAATGACTTGGACTCCGGCTTCCGGCGACGTCGGGAAAATCTTCAACTATACCGTATCCGTCCAAGACAACGCATTTGCCACGGCTGACCCGAATACGAACCTTTTGAATAGCGCACTGGGAGCAGGGGCCGTGTTTCCGAAAGGCTTGGCCACCACACCCTTTTCGATTTCAAATGCTTCGTCCACAAGCCTCAATGGCCCCTACTCTACCTTTAATATCAGCTTAGAAAGCATTGAAGCCAATTTACCGGTGAAGTTTTACGCCGACAGCACCCATAGCAACCCGATCTCGTCCGGCTCGTATTGCACCTCGGTGGATTCAAGTTTGGATTGCTCTAGCTCGACTCCGGCCGCAGTTTGGGCCAATAGCTCTGGCAACGGTAAAAGCGTTCTTGGCGACGGATTTGATTTAGCTCATCCGGAAAACTGGACTTGCATGACCGATCCCGACTCCGGGTTCTCGTGTCCGAACAATGTTGCCGGCCAAACCATTCAGCAAGGCGATGTTCTCGCGAATGAAGTGATCAACGGTTACGTCGTGCCCGAAGTTTTACAAGAAAGTCAAACCGCAGTTTCCATCAGTGTCGACGCTTTCGACGACAACACCACCACGAAATTGAAAACCATTTCGGCTGCGCCGATTCATAAAGTTTTAGTGATCGACAAAAGCGCTCCCGGCGTAAAACTCTATACCGTTCCTTCGCTCACTTCGGCTACGGTATCGGCACAAACCGACGGCTCAAACAAAAAATTCACCCTCTCTTGGGCGCCGACCGACCTTGAAGCTTACGAGCTTTCAAACGCAGACGGATTTTTGATCCCGTTCGTGATTTCCGACCAAGACTATTGCCCTGCCACCGATTCGGATTTTCCGAAAAATGCCTTCTGCGTCTCGCACATCACCCGAACGATCTGGGTGTATGCAAAAATGCAGGTTCAAAACAATGCACCCGTCGCTTATTACCTCAATGACAGCGGCACGGAAGTTCAGCTTTCCGGAGCGATCCTCTCTTATGAAACTGGCCAGGATAAAACTTATAAAATTCGGATTCACGATACCGACCGGGCCAGAGCGGTCAATGAAAACGACTACACGACCTTTACCGCGACGTCGACGGCTCAGGCCGCTTTCATGGCATCGCCCAGCTCTTCGGGAACCTTACAAACTCCGTCTGGTCAAAATTACGTTTATCAAGAATACACGATCGGCGACAGCGTGGCTCCGACCATCAGTGACATCGGGATGTCTTCTTACTCGATTTCAATCGCCGACCCCGGAGACCTTACGAAATGTTACAGTACTGCGACCGGTGTTTACGATGCGTCGTACGCCCCCGTGAGCTGCGAGCCCGTCGGCGGAGACGGCTATCGCAGGGCAACTCTCGCCAACCAGCCGGTTTCGTTTAACATTCAAGTGACGGGAAAACCGTTCTTTCTCGTACCTCCGGAAAGCATGACCCAAACGGATCAAAACACCGTCGACGTTTACGCCGGCACGCTCTCGAATCCGACTCCGTTGAATTATCCGCTTTCGCTCTCGATTTCTCGAACCAGTGAAATCGGCAAGCCCTTTTTCTTCGGCTTGATGGCAAATGATCCAGCCAACATCAATGCGCCGATCAGAACCACCGTGACTCCGAGCTCGACTCCGATCCCGTCGACGTCGACCGGTCTTTACGTCAATACCAACGGATCCACCACTGCGCCGATTTATACTCTGAAGTGGCCAGACGTGCCGTATTCGATGTCCGGTCAAACCAGCGTCGTTGAAATTTACGGGATCGCGAAAAGCAATTGCAAAACCTCGAAAAGCACCGGTGACTACACCCTCATCCAATATAACGACAGCACCAATCAAATGGGCACGAACTGCTATGTCAGCAGCTCCGTTTTTAACGATAACGCCGCCAAAACCACTCTTTATTTGAACATTCATGCCGCCGCAGACCTGCCGCCGCTTCCGACGCTGTCGCGGGCGAGTGTGACTCGAAGTACGACAACGGCCGAAACCGTGCTGACGGACGCGCAAAAAGAGGCCGACCGTCAATACCAGGCCTTCGTCGGTCGATGCGATCAATGTACGGGAACGCCGACGCATGACTCGGGTGCCTCACCCACCACTGCTCCCGTTTCGTTGGGTGTTGTGGGGTCGTCATCGTCCGCCGACGTCCTTTTCTCGGCCAATAATTACGACAGCGAATTCAGTTTCGCTTATGACGGCAGCGCGGCCTTGTCCATCGATCAGTCTTACACTGACACCCTTCCTTCGGCGACCCGCTCGATTTCATTACCCGCATTGAAAGGCGATACGCTTCACTTCAAAGGTGCCGTCTCGTCCGTTCCGAGCGCTTCGATTTTATCGTATTACCGTTGGTACGTGAACGGGTGCCTGAAAAAGGCTGGGCAAATCAATGTCGCAAGCCCGAGTGATTTTTCGTACGATCTACCTATTTCGCTTTTGATGAGTGGTCTTAATAACGATTGCACCGGCGAATACTCCATCACCGAAACCGACGGAGGAAGACTGGGCGCTTTGCAAGTTCGACTGAACATCGTCAATAACATCGAAGCCGCCACCACCACGACCGATAACGCGCCCGAGAGTTACATCTGGAATGTCAACGTACTGAATAATCAGCCGAACGTGCAAGCCGGTCTTGCCATCACGGCAAACGGAAATGCCGATATCACACTGGCCATGCCGGTTTCGTTCAATTCGAAATCATACCTGGCCTACATCGATCCGCACACCTCTTCCGGCGCGGCGATCCGGGCGCACGAAATTAAAAGTGACGGGACTTTAAATACGACTGCACTCATTGCGGCTCGACCTGCAACGGTGAAAACGCCGCCGGTTTCGTTCGGCATGGACGTCTTGGGCAGCACGTATAAATATGCCATCAACAACGCGACGACTTATCCGAACGGATCGAACAATGCCACCTTATACAACAACAAAGCAGTGGAATTCTATTCTTCCTCGTCGACCGACTGGATGAGCGCCATGGCCTATTCGTCGGTGGCCAACAACATTTCATCGACGCTGCCGATCGCTTCTTTTAATGCTCACTTTAATACCAGCACGAATTATTCTCAAAGAAACGATCAATTCTATTTCTTCGAAGGCCAAGCAGGTTATGGCTACCGCGCCCTTCGTCAGTTTTGGGTTGCCGGAAAAAACATGACGGCTGCGACCTCGTCTCTGTATTACGGACAAACACCGAGCAATCCGTTTGACGGCAATAGCAGTTTAGCCGTCCGGAAAAATATCGTAATCGACAAAGGAACCTCAAGCGGTACCTTGATTCAATTAGTCGGATCGAAGAATAGCGGTTCTGGTACGGGTGGAACGATTAAAATTGTTTCGTTTACGGCGGTTTCTACGCACGATTACCTGACCAGCACCTCCGTCAATACGATTCGCTTGAGTGATTCAACCGACATCTGTGGGTCATCCGCCATCCAAGGCGGCCTTTCGGGCACTTACGGCCCGATCGATGCCCTTTACGATGCACCGATTGATACCCTGTTCGTGCTCGCCTATCAGGTGGGCGGGGACGGAACCGGCCGACTTTTAGCGATTTCCGATCCGACAGGAACTCCGAGCTGTCAAATCGTTCAGCCCGCCGATCCGTCTGCAAGCATCGCGAACCCGAGCATGGATGCATCGAGCTTCAACCCGAACGTCGTCAAACTGGCTCTGGATTCGACCAATCAATTCATCTACGGCGTACTTGCCCAAGGGGGCGGAAACGCTCCGCAGCTTTATTTTATCGATGCCCTTGCGAAAAAAGTTTACCTCCAAAACATTGCCAGCTCGATCAATCCGACGGCTCTGATCTACTCGAAAGAGCAAAATGCCGTCTTGATTCTGGACGGCGATCATACCGGCGGCAAAGTTCCGAAGCTTTACAAAGTCTGGTAATCAGAACAAACTGATCTTATGACGAAATCATCCCGCAACGGTCTTTTTCTGATCGCAGGCATTGCCATCCTTGTCGGGGGAGGCGTCGTTTATTACCGCCTTCACCATCAGTCTCCGCCACCCCCGAAAACCGTCGCTCAAATTCTAAAAGAACGCGCCGATCATGCGGTCAGCGATCTCTCGCTTCCCCTCGGCAAAGCCATTCTTGCCAAGGACTGGGCTCAATCAACCACCTTACTCAAAGGCCTCAAAGCCCCGCATTTTAGTCTGGCGAATACCGTTCGAGCGCTTTACATCGAAGGAAAGATTACTCAATACAGCCCCAAAGATCTCGATTCATTGGAAGGCCTGATTCTCGATTGGCTTGCGATTCCGCCGGTTCGAGACGAGCTGGGCTACGGCATTCTCGTGACCCAACTTTTTCGATTGCCCTTACTCGGGCCCGAATCTTCATCGCGCAAAAAACTGGAGGCGATCGCTCGTGGAACCCATGCTTCTCCGAACGACTTTTATGAAGCCCAAGAAATCGCACTCTCTAAACTGGTGATGCAAGGGGCTCCGCCCGCCGAGAAAGATCTTCATCGATTCGAAACAATGTTCAACAAAATCGACCGACACCACTGGAGCTTGGTCGTCGACAGTACTCGCGACGTTCACGTGCAAGATCGTCTGATTCAATTTACCATCGGTCGGTGGAAATCGCTGAAGCCGCTCGACCAGGGTCAGTTGCTCACCATTTTCTCAAACGCAGTGCAAGTTCCCAAAGATGCCAGTCTTGTCGCCTTCTCGATTCACGCCCTTCAATCCGCACAAGACATGGCGCTCGTCGAATCTTCTCTTCGCTATCTTTCGGCCCTTAATGCCAAGGGGCACTTAACGGCCGATCAAAAACAAAAGATCGCAAACAGCCTCGCCAAAATCGACGGTACCCATCAGAGCCCGTTTTTGGCTCATAAGCTTCAAGAGTTGCTTCAAGAGCTAAAAAAATAATACGGGCCCTTAAGAAACCGCAACCCTCGCCTCTGAGCCCGCCTTACGAACCTGGTCCTGAAGGCATGCTTGAAGCGCGATCTTTTCGGAATATCCCGCTTTTCGAGCAACCTTGATTGCAAATTCAGTGCTGACCAAATGCCGCCCTTTTTCAATATCACATACATTCGCGCGGCTAATTCCCAATTTTTTCCCGAAGGCCTCTTGAGTCAGCCCAAGCGCATTCCTAACCACTCGCATGAATAAAGCAAAAGAAAGCGGGCCCATTTCCTTATCCAATTTTACTTTAAATTTATGGTCGATATTCATGTTTGTTTACCTCTTGCACTCCAACCACAATCGTTTCACCCCGGCCATGCTCCTCATAGATTAATCGATATGCACGATTTAACCGTACTGAACGCTGACCCGATCTTCGGCCACTCAGCGGCTCATCGTGATATCCCTTCGATTGTCGCACCTCAGGTAAACCAAGATACTCGACCGATTCCTTCCATAAATAAACCGCTTCGCGAATCTGTGCCGGGAGCTTTTCCATCTGCTTTGCCGAAAATTTTGTAAATTGAACAACGTAGCATTTTGACAACATTAATTCGTCCTTTTATTGTACTGTAATTTTAAGTACATGTCAATTGGCTCAATTTCCGCCGAAACGACCGAAAATCGGCCCTGATTCGTTGTCCTCGCAATGAAGCACAATAGAAATAACGTTGATTGAATGGATATTTTTCCAGGCATGGCCATAGCTGTGTGCAATGCACATGCCGATTCCGTCAAACCCTTGACGCTATCCTTGACGAAAAGCGGGCGACCACCTTTTTTTTAAGTTCTCAGGCGTGTCGTCCGAAACGCAGTTAGGATGAGTACGCCAAGAAGGTTTAAAAAATTACTGATCGCTGTAGCCCTCGCAGGAATCGTGCATTTTAGCCCGGTTTTTGCCGAATCCTTAACGACTGTCGACGCCGGCGACATTCAACGATTCGAACAAAATTACGAGCAATGGGTTCAGTCGCTCGCTCAAAGCATCGTTCCGAATATTCCGACAACCGTGCTCGTCGATATCGAGTACAGCAATAATCCGGACGATCTGCAAAATTACGAAGAGCTGAAAGCCGCCAATCATTTGCCGGGTCTGCCGGATGTGATCGACCCGAACTTCACCTATCCCGGCGAAAGCCCGATCTCGGCCTTGGTCTCGAAGCAACGAATCAAACTGATTTTTGAAAGTCCGCTCAATGCCAATCAGCAAAAACTTCTGAAAGAAGTCTTGAACAACAAGCTGAAGCTGAACCTCGATCGCGGTGATGCCCTCACCTTAGAGCAGGTGAACACCCTGCCTACCCAAACTTCGAACACCGCCGCAACGACGCTTCCCAAAATCAAACTGACCCATCGCCAAAGCATGGCCTTGGCGATTCTGGCCTTGATGGCGATGATTGCCCTGACCGGCGGCGCAGTCATTCGGAAATCCTTTTCACGGATTCGCGTGTCTCTGCGTTCACTCGCCAAACGAGCGAACTCGGCGAACGAAGCCGTCATGGAATACATTCGCGTCGTCCCGAGTGAAAAATCGGTGACTCAACGCCTGAAGCGACGCCATCCGCGTTTGTTTGCGCGAACTTCAATGATCGTGAATCCGCTCAATATCGTTTTAAAGGCGAACCCGAAGGTTTTGGTCTCGGTCGTGCGGAACGAAAAAATCGAAAATCTCGCCCGCGCCACCCTTCACGCACCCGAGATGTTTACCGGAATTTTACTGAACATTTGCACACAAGATCAACGCCGTGAAATTCGCGGCATCTGGCAGGTCGAACGAAATGTGATTACCGAAGAACAAAGTCGTTTTGCCCAAGTGCTTTTAGCGGCCCGGATTTATCGACAGTTGAAAAAACGGGCGCACGCCCAAGCATCCGACGCCGATCTGGCTCAAGGCATTGACCCGATCATCGGCGCATTCGCCGATGCTCAACGCGCACGAATCGCCCAGCGCTCGCGCCTGAGCGCCGAGCTGAAAGCGCTCAAAGGCGCGCTCGCTCAAAAAGCCGTGAATCCTTCTTTCAATTCGACTTCCACTCAAAACGAGGCACGTTTATGAAGAAAACGAATCCGACCATTCACCTGAAAAAATCGATGAAGTGGGCGCTCTTTGCGGCCTTGACCCTGGCCACGGCTCAGTTCTCCCTCGTCGCCGCTTTTGCGCAAGATCAAGACACGGCCCCCCTTCGCGAAGAATCGACCGAACTCGATAACCTTTATCAGCAAAAAGTCGCTTCGATTTTGAACAACTTGATGAACCCGAGCGATTACACGCTCGTCATCTCGACCACACTCCGAAACGACGAACAAAAGCTGAAAGAACTTCGTGAAGAGCGCGAAAAACGCTTTCTGCCCGGCCTGAACATGAACAGCGATCCGCTGGGATATGCCGACACGAACAATCTTTTACTGGAACTCAAACAAAAGGCCGAGATTCAGGTGATTCTTGCCGATAACGTTCCGGCCGACCGCGATGCGATCGTCAAGGAAGTCTTGAAATCGAAACTGAAACTGAACGAAGAAAGCGGCGATACCATTACCGTCGTTCGTGCCACCCGCACCCCGGCCAGCGTTTCGAGCCCGGCCCCCGACAAACTCCCCGAACTTTCGGGCCGCATGATCGCATTTTGGATCATCGTCGCCCTTTTGGCCCTGACCGGGCTGACCCTCTGGCTTTTCAAACGTCGTGAGAAACTGAAAGCCGACAAAAGGCAGGGCGAAGAAGAAGAACGTGAAAGTCCGTCGCAAGGCGGGGTCGTCGCCGAAGGTCATGCTCAAAAAGAAGAGGAAGAAGAAGACGAAAAGCCTCGCGAGAAAACCCCAGAAGAAATCGAAGCCGAACGCGATGCCCTTGAAATGCGCCTGGCCTTCGCCAAAGGCGAACTGGTCAAGCTCGTTCAAGATTACCCGAGCATCGTCTGCCGGGCCGCCGAAGAATTCGCCACCCAAGGGCGCTTGAATGAAACCGTGAATTACATGGAAGCCCTCGGATGGGATCAAGCCAAGCGCTTGTTCAAAGAAATGGACGGACGGATCTGGACCCGGATCGGTGCGGCACTTCGCGACCGCGAAGACGACCCGACGCTGGAACAAACCTTCGACGCCGTTCATGTGTTCCATCGTTTCGCACTGTCGTTCGTATTAGAGCGTGCCGGTCGCGACTCCGAGAATCCGTTCTCGTTCGTCTTCCAGCTGACCGAATCGCAGCGTATCGATTTATTGACGCAAGAAAGCGCCGAAAATATCGCCTTTATCGCGATTTATTGTTCGGGACCGCAGATGGGCGAGCTTTTGAAAGGGCTTGAGCAAGAGAAACAGAATGACGTCCTTCTGAATATCACCAAAATCAAGCATCTGCCCGAGCTCATTATTCGCGAAAGCGTCGATGCTTTGGTGATGCGACTCGAACGCATCAAAGCCGACCCTTCGGTTTATGTCGACGGTCCGATGCTGGCTGCCGACTTCATGAAGAGTCTTTCTCCGGCACGCGAAGAAGAGCTGTATCAAACACTTCTTGGGGCACACCCCGAAGAAGCCGAGAAACTGCGTCGTGTTCGCGTGATGTTCCAGGACATCCCGTACTACCCGAACGAGATGGTCCGCAAGATCATCGAAGCATTCGAGTCCGAGGACATCATGAAAGCGCTTGTCGGATACGACTCGGGATTCGCCGAATCCTTCCTCTCGCTCTTACCGACCAAGAAGGCTTTGATGATTCAAAACGATCTTTACCACATGGTGGAATACCCGCCCGTGTCTCAATGTGCCGAGAACCGCCGCAAGATCTGCAATAAGATCGAGCAGGAATTCGAAGCCCAACGATTCAGCGTCGCCGATTTTTGGAAACAATTCGACAACCCAACCCTGACCGGCGGCGAAGTACCTGACGGCGGATTCACCGACGAAGTCACGGCGGTCGACGGCCCGAGCATGCTGGGTCGCGGCCAAGGCCCATTGATCGACACCTTTCCGCCTGCGGTCTTCGATGAAGAATTCGATGACGACCCAACCGGTGGCCATAACGGCGGCGAAGGTGGCGGCAACGGCGAGGCCGCATAGTGAATTGGACAGAGGATTTGATAGCGGTATTACCTCACGGAAATTTTAAAGGATTCATCGGCTACGGCCGATAAAAGAAAAGGGAGATAAAAACATGAACTTTGCAGGATTATTCGGAATCATCAGCGGCCTTTCGGTGGTGACTTACATCATCTCAAGTTCGGCCAAAAACGCGAAGATATTCCTCGATCCTCACGGCATCGTGATCGTGATCGGCGGAACCTTCACCGTGGCCCTACTTTGTTTTCCGTTCAGCCGCTTGTTCAAAGCATTTAAAATCGTCATCGGAAAACTTCTGGGACGCAGCGAGCACAACTACTCCCAGATGATCGACACGATCGTCACGACCGCTCAGGTTTATCGAACCAACCCGAAGGCGTCACTCGATCAAATTCCGGATCACAGCCATCCGTTCTTCAAAGAAGGCATGCAAATGCTCGTGGAATTCGGGTTCAACGCCGACGACCTCGATAACATCCTTCAGAATTCGATCGACGGAAAGAAAAAGCGCGATCAGGACGAAATCAAAGTCTGGCATACGATTTCCCGCTTCCCGCCTGCATTCGGACTTCTCGGTGCGACGGTCGGGATGATTGCCCTGCTTCAAACCCTCGGCGAACCCGGCGCCCAAGACCGCGTCGGCCCGGCGATGGCGACCGCTCTCGTTGCGACCTTCTACGGCCTGGTGTGCGCCAACTTGGTATTCATCCCGATGGCTGAAAAAATCGCCGAAGTCGCGAACCAAGATCACGTGATGAGAAATCTGATTAAAGAAGGCATCATGCTGATTCAAGAAAAACGGCATCCATTGCTGATCTCGGAATACCTGAAATCGTTCCTGGATCAAAAAGACCGGCAGCCGAGCGGAAACGTCAGCGGAGATAAATCCGGAAAAATGGCCGCCTAATCAAGCGGATGAGGAAAAAACATGGCAACGCCTCCCATCACTAAAAAACCTGACAATGCCGATACGCCGGTAGTTTCGTATCACAAGCACCGGAGCAAAAAGCATCACGTCGACGGACATCAAAGCGAGATGTCTCACGACGAATCGAACTGGCTTGTGTCGTATGCCGACATGATGACCTTGCTCTTCGGGTTTTTCACTCTGATGTACGCCTTCAGTCGGATCGACGAAAAGAAATTCGAAGTCGTTCGTAAGGACGTCGCCCGCTATTTCGGCGGACAGGTGAGGATCAATCCCACGGTTAAGAACCTGGACAAAGAAATCAAGGACGTGCTTTCGCAAGCCGGCCTCGACAAAAATGTTCAGCTGGTCGCGCGCGATTCGGAACTCGAACTTCGCTTTTTAGGAACCCTTCACTTCGTGTCGGGAACGTCGAATCTGACCAAAGACTCGGATTTCGTGCTTTCGAAGCTGATCGACCTGATCAAGCGAAACGTCAAGGCCGATACCGTTTCGGTCGAAGGCCATACCGACGACGAACCGATTAACTCTAAAATTTATCCTTCGAACTGGGAGCTTTCCGCAGCTCGGGCCGCAACCGTGGTCCGTGAATTCGAAAAATACGGATTCGACCCGTCGAAACTGACGGCAAAAGGCTACGGATCGTCGCGTCCGCTCCTTCCCAACCGGGACAGTAAGGGCGATCCGATTCCCGATAACCAAGAAGTCAATCGCCGGGTGATCGTGACGATCGGCTTCAATCGCGAAATCGAAGATGCGATCCGCGCGATGAAGACGAATCAGTTCGTCTCTGCCGATGCACCTCAGCTCGATGCCGACAAGATGAAAACTCCGCTCGTCCGCGACGGCGAGGGTGAGCCGACCTGGCGAGAAAAAGTCACTCGTGATTTAAGCGCCGTTCAAGACAAGCTTCGTTTGGCCGAAGAACGCCTGAAAGAAACTCAGGAAAGAAACCGCGCAGCCAAACAACTGGTCGATATGCAAAAACGACTGGAGCAAGTCGAGAACAAAATCGATAGAACCCAAACTGAAACACAGAAGTACGTGAAAGAGGTTTTACCGATGCAGCAAGACTCGAAGAGCAACCCGGACCCGGTCGTTCGGATGCCGGCTTCGAAACCCGCGCCGAAGAAAAAGTGATCAATAAAAACTGGTCATCACGCCCAAGATGAGCCCGATGCCGCTGTAATGCAAAGGCCCCTTTGTCGTCTCGTCTTTCGTATAAGCCGCCCAACGGTAATGAAGGCCCGCAAAGCCGATCAGGTTCTCGTTGAACGGATAATCGACTCCGGCTCCGACCGAAGTCTCGATCACGCTCGAACTGAAGTAATCCCAAGACGACGACGGCTTCGTCGGATCATCGGGCTTGATGGTGACCGAAAATTTCGTCGGAGTGATCGAAACTTGAATAAAGGGGCTGATCTTGGTGGCAACGATCGACGAACCGTCATCGCGAAGTTCACGTGCCGAAGACAGTCCGGTCGGATAATAGATGTAGCTGATCCCGATCCCCGCCGTCGAAATGAAGCCGTAGTCGCTTCCTAAATCCGTCAAAAAGTGAAAACCGAGGCGCGATCGGAGGCCGGGCAGATCCCAAAGAAACATCGGGTTTAAGGTAAGCTTGTTCCCCAAAGAGGTCGCCTCGGAGGCCACCGTGCCCGCCGTAAAGCTGATCGGCACCATCCCGATGCCGAAACGAAGCGTCGGCACTTCGACCATCGCGTTCGCTTTCGGCGGTGCAATCGAAAGCGCGACCCAAACGAGCGACAACATTATGACGGTGAAATCCTTAAATTTTTTTACCACTTTCCATTAAAGTCTAGTGACACACGGTCGATAGAGTCAATAGGGAGCGAACGATTATGCCTCTGAAAACTTCGATTCGAATTTTATTAATGACGGCGTTGGCCGCGACTCAGTTCGCGTGTAGCACCCATTATCTCGTGAAAACTTATCCCGCCGGAGCGCAAGTTTATACCCGCGATCTGACCTCGAATGAAAAGAAACTGGTCGGAACCACCCCCGTCGAGATCCAAGGCGATGCCAAACTCGGAGACGTCTTCTTTGTCGTCGTCGAAAAGCAGAATTACAAACCGAAAGAAATCCTGGTCCGCGCATCCGAGGGCGAAACGCTGGCGATCAACGCCAAACTTGACCCGATGACGACGGATGAAATCAACGCCGCTAACGCCCTGGCCGACAAGAAAAAAGACGACAAAAAGCCCGAGCAACAGCCGCCTCAAGATCCGAAGAAAAAAATGGATGACCTGATGGAAGAGCTGAAAATGCGCGTCGCCCTGCTTGAAAACACGACGTCGTTTTACAAGGACGCGATGTTCTCGGCACGCTTCATGGGGAACGGCCAAGCCAAATTCGACCGCGATCGTAACGATAAGATCGTAGACAATATGTTCCAAGCTCAGCAAGCGATCGCTTCGAAGGATTATCCGCGCGCGAATCAGTTAATTGACGATGCTCTCGAACGTGACGAATATCTGTCGCAAGCCTGGTTGCTGAAGGGCTCGCTCCGTTATCTTCAAAACGACTTCAAGGGCGCGAAAGAAGCCTGGGAACGCTGCCTGAAGATCGATCCTTACGATAAAATCGCCTACACTTATCTCGGAAAAGTGTACGAAAAATTGGGCATGCCAAAACTTGATCGCCCGGCAGCCGCACTCCGCTACCCTGCTTCGTTGGTGGACATCGAACAAAAGAACACCAAGGCCAAAGCGGCTCAGCAAAACAAAAATCCTTAATCTTTAAAGAAAACTTAGGCATACTAAAAGGGTGAGAAAATGGATTTTCACCCTTTTGGTTTTCGGAGCCACGGGCGGCATTTTGCCCGAAGCGCATGCGATTCAAACCGCGTCATCCTTCGACGTCAGTTACAGCTACTTGAACTTAGGGCTGAACACACTCGTTGGCGGCGAGTCCACCTCGGAACGCTCACTTACGTCCTTCACGGGTGCCGAGATCGATTACAACGTGGCAATGTTCGATTACAAAACCGTGGCCACCGTCTCGTTTGCTCAATATCAAACCTCCAATATCGGAAACCGCCCCCTCACTCGCATCGCATTGGGTGCCAGTTATCACTTCATTCACGTCAACGGACAGCGGGTCATCCTCGATAACGGCGTCGAGGGAAAGACGTGGGGAATCTCGCCCGCACTCGAACTGACCTTGGGCTTGAGCTATCTCTCGATCAACGATCCGAATCAACAGGATCTTTCGTTCACGTCGTCGATGTTCGATCTGATGCCGCGCTTTTTGCTCGAAATTCCGGCCTCTCCGTCGTTTTTGGTCATGGTCCGCTTGGGTTATCTGAAATCATTCGGTTCGGGCGGGGCCTCGAAATACAACGTCACCTATTCGGGATTCGTCGCCGATCTCGGATTTAAACTGACCACGTTTTAAATGATGAGTTTTAAATGATGAAAAACTTCGTCGTCATCGGCACTTTGCTTTTTCTTCTCATCGCGGGCTTTCTGTATTCGGTGGTTCAAAACCAAAGTGTGCAGATCGCCGATTTACAAAAGCGGGTAGAAACACTGGCGCTCCTCGAAGCTCGCACGCGACATGCACCTCCGCCCGCCATCAATCGGCCCGTGATTGCGGTCCCGAACGAGCTGAAGCAAAAGGTTTTCCAAGCGCTGTACACAATCAACGGCAGCGCCTCGTCCGAAAATGCCGCCATCCCGAAGCGGATCCGCTACCTTCCGGGTCAGCTGATTGTGCAAGACCTTTCGGTTGCTAAAGAGGATCGTTTCTTCGATCTTTTGGGCGTCCTCCTCGACGAAGATGCGATCACGAAGATCGAAATTCCCGCGCGTAACCGCCCGCTTCAAAAGGATCTTTTAGAATTCGGCGTTTCATCCAATCTCCTCGTTCATTCCAAAGATGGGCATTTGATCGTTTTAATCAAGAATCTCGATCATCCCACTCGTAATTAAATGGCATTTGTTGACAAAATTGACGCGGCGAGCTAAACCTGACCCGTGGAATCTTTTTACCGGTGCTGCCCCCGTTCAGGGTCCCTTCGTGCCTTTATTTTGGGCGCAACCCTGCTTTTCTCGCTTTCGGCTTTTGCTCAGCAAAGCTCATGCACCGTTCCGCTCGCCGAAACGAAAAGCGCTCCGGCTGTTGATCTCGTTTCCGGCGGGAAGCCCATCTCTCAAGGTGCGATCATCGAAGGCATCGAATCAGGATCGCTCGATAGCTCTTTACTCGAACCGCAATTGAGTTCGCTTTATTCCGGAAAGTCGCAATCGCTGATCCAATACGCAACCGGCCTTCAATATCCTTCCGATTCCGATACGGTGACCTTCACCCAAAAACTTCCGGGAACGAGCGGACTCGTCCGCGCGCGCGTCGTGCTCGATCAAAACCCGAACGTTGCCTATCAACTGAACTTCAGCCTCGATACCCACGCAACCCTTGCCCGAAACGCGCTGTTACGCCGCCTTGGCTACACGATTCCGTCGCCCAAGTATTATCCGAAAATCACGGTGCGCTTTCATACGCTCGACGAGCGTGATTCATTTCTGAACTCGCTTTCAGACGACACACTCACTACTCGCACTCGCTGGGTCGTCGGAGGCCTCGACGAGCTGAACAAAAACGGTCTGACGCTCACGTTTCAAGACGTCGTGATCGAACCCGCCGTCATCGAAGTGCCTCAGATGCACTGGGGAATCCTCACCTCGTCCGTCATCAACGGACGGCGCTCGATTCGCGCCCTGCTCGCACCGCTTTCGCTTCTCGATATCCCCGAGAGCGTGAACATGTATTCGTTCGAGCCTGCGAAAATTTTCAATAACGGAATCGTCTTTACCCGTCCGAACGCCGATGCTTTTAAAAACGAAACCTCGATCGGCGACCTTCGCTGGATCGCTCACAAGATCGCGAAGCTGACTCGCGCCGACTGGACTGCCATCATCGCGGCCGGAAAGTACCCTGCCGACATCCAGGCTCTGATCGTCGAAAAGACCTTGGGCCGGGTTAATCAGTTCATGAGTCTGATCGGATTCACCGACAAAGATTTCACTCCGTTTCAATACGATCCGTACCTGACCTACGGAAACGTCGTCAAAGGCAAGGCCATGAAAGAAAGCTATGACGGCTATGCCTTGCGTTTCACCTACGGCGATCCGAAAAGTCCGCTGCGCGCCTCCGAGTTGGTTCGCTTTTTCGGAATCCAAGCGATTTCGGGCGGAATCGAATCCTTGCTCTCTAAAGCAGGGCAATACCTTCAAATTCGAGACCCCGGTCACTACATCGAGAAACACCAAGAAGACCTTTTCAACGACGTCCTGAACCACGCGAAAAAACATCCGAACGAACCTTACGTTCAGCCATTTAAAGTTTGGGGCGGTCCGATCGCGGGCGGAAACGTTTCGGCTTCGCGGAACATCGTCACCGGCACTTACTACGGGTCCGACAGCCAGGTTCAACTCGTCGATCAAGTTTCAGCCTCGCTCGGCGTGGGCGCTTTTTTCGGATTGTCCGGGGTCTCTAGCCTCGGCATCAGCGTCACTCCGCAACTTCAATATCAACGAAGCTACGTTCACGTCCGCCCGCTGACCGACATCAAAACCGCCTGGAAGGACAACTGGAAGAACCTTTACGTTCCGCACTTCATGAAGAATCTTTCGAAGGTTCTCGCGGGTGACCCCGATCAGTCGGCGACCGATGCGATGACCGCCTTCTTGGGCCAAATGAAAACCGGCGAAATGTTCATCATTACCGACGGCCTTTCGGCCGGCAATCAAACGATGGTTGGCATTCCCTTGGGCGCGATGCTCGGAGCCTTACCAGGGATCGTGAATCTGACCGAAAGCGTGACCCTCGGTAACCAGTACGCCATCCTTTCTCGCACGACGATTTACAAAACCGAGCACGGATTGCACGTCTATTTAAGCCGCATTCATTCGGGCAGCTTTTCGGTCACGCTCGATACGCAGTTTTTCGTGAAACTGATCTCGGCTTCGAACCTGAAGATGAACGGAACCGCCCACACGAAGGCCTTCGTCTTCCCCGAAAAATTCGACGATGAAACCCAGACAAAGAACTTTCAAAACGCATTGCTCGGCGTATTTCGTCGCAACAACACCGACGTTCTGGACGAAGAGTTTTCACCCTATACCCTCGACCACACAGCCAAGGGGAACATTCAAAAATTAAAGGTCGGCCCCTGGAGCTGGTCCAAGCGCGAGAACCTTCATAAACTCACGATTATTCCGCCATACGATCCACAAGGGCGATACCAACAATCTGAAAAAACGAGAACCGTCCTCGACGGGCAAACCACGAAAATCAACGGCTCGGATCTTTACGGTTTCTTCGGATCCTTCGTGAATGAGATCCTGCCGTTCGTCAACATCGGCGGCGGCCAACGCGGCGATGACCCTTCGAGTAACTTTCTTGGGCGTTCGAAAACCTTCGCCGTCAGCACCGAGATCGAAACAACACCTTCGCAACCGAATCACACATTCACCCGCATTCAGCAGTCGTTTAACGGCTGGTCGATGCGCCAAAAGCGGCTGTTAAAACTGGTCGACCGGGTTTCAAAACAACTCCAGGAATTCAGCCCGAACGGCGGGCTGATTGACCACGATGAGTTCTCGCAGACGAAAAAAATTCAGGCCTACACCGTACTTTGGAGCCTGCTCGTTTACGAAAAAGGGATCGACCGGATGATGAATATCCTCGATCTGAATCAAACGTCGACGAAGGATACTCAACTGGCACTGATCGACGCCATGGGGAAACCCCAGTACGTCCGTTATTGTAGCGATCGCGGAATGAAAACAGGATTTTTGAACGGACCTTATGCGATCCACGCTGCTCAAGATTCAACGGGAGCCTCACCCGACGGCACCGTGATCGAATCTTCACACGGTCAGACCACGCTCGTCAGCTGTGTCACTCCGTGGATGGAAACCGTCTATCAATTACGCGAACGGATGAAAAATCATCCCAAGGTCTTCGAGACCGAAGTACATGACGAAGACTCCGCCAAGGATAAAATCCGCTGGGTGAACCGTGCGATCACGAAGCTTTCCAAAAATATGGACATTGCCGAGCTGATTCGGATGGTCGGCCAGGATCAATCGTTTTTTCAGGTTCGTGTCAGCGGATTCCGCACCCACGACGAAAACGGTGATTCGGGATACTTCTCGAACACTTCGGGGTCGATCAACACCGACATCAAGGCCGGACCGATGTCGGACATCAGCAGCGCAAGTGAAATTCAGAGCAACGAGCTGGAAGCGAGGTATTTGTCGGATGGCTACTAAGAACACCCCCGCTCGAAAGATCGCCGCTCTTTTCGGAACGCTTTTATTCTCTCTTCTAGCGTTGAGCCCCGCTCAAGCTTCAGACGATTCGTTGTTTTCGCTTCAATGGGGAATGAAGAACACCGGCCAAGCACAAAAAATCGCCATCGATCATTATACGAACGGCTATGTCGACGGCGTTCCGGGTGAAGATATTGATCTTCCGCCACCGCCTTCGGATTCCGCTTCGGCCGTTTCAAAAAAAGTAATCGTTGCCACCCTCGATACCGGAATCGATTTCTCGCATCCTCAGTTAAAAGAAGCTCTGGCCGGAAAAGGCACAAACTTCGTCGATCCAAATCAAGATCCGATCGACACCCACGGACACGGCACTCACGTCGCAGGCATCATCGCGGCAAGGCCCGCTTCTGATCACGGGATGGATTCCGGCCTTCGCGGCGTTTCGCAAAACGCGCTGATTCTTCCGATCAAAGTCGTGCAAACCGGACCGAACGCTCCGATCCACCCACAAGACATGAGCGGGGAAGGCGGAACGGCACTCACTGAAAACGTCGCCAAAGGCCTGGTCTACGCCATTCAAAACGGGGCCCAAGTCATCAATCTTTCGCTGGCCTGGCCTGTTTCGATCCACTCGAAGGCCGTCGACGACGCGATGGAACTTGCGCGCGAAAAAAATGTCATCGTCGTTTCATCCGCCGGTAACGACGGCACGGTCGCGAATGTTTATCCCTGCATCTATGAAAATGTCGTCTGCGTGGGAGCACACGGTCCTGACGGATCATTCGCACATTACTCCAACTACGGACAAATGGTCGATGTGCTTGCCCCCGGTACCGCGATCTTAAGCACCTGGCCCATGAACAAGGCGCCCACCACCTTTGCCGGACAAGTCGGCTACGAATTTAGAAACGGAACCTCGATGGCAGCCCCGTTCGTCGCGGGAGCGATCGCCGAACTCATCTCGCGCGGATACTCGCCGATCGAAGCCAAAAACCGCATTCTTCTCGGCAGCAGACCCACCTCGCCTGTGACGAAATTTTCGTCCGAGATCTCAGGGAATTTTTCGAAAAATACGAATACCGAGCCTAAAACCGCGCGCTTCGGAAACCTCGACATCGCTCGTGCAATTTCGATTCCGGCCTCGCCGCTGATTCTTCCGCTTCAAAAGGCGCCCTACGCCCTTCAATGGGACGGTGTTTCGCCCGCGATGACCCTTCCGATCGTCTGGAAAAACTCCTGGATCGCCTCGGGTAAAACCGAAATCACGGTCAACGGCGAACACTTCTCATTTGACTCGATCCCCGAAGAGGGGACCGTCACTACGCCCGTGACGATCGACTTAAGCCGTCCCGACCTGGACTCGACTCTTCATCTCACCGCTTCGGTTTCGACCGACGGCTATGAGAAAACCGGAATCGAGATCGAAGTTCAAGTCACCCGTATGATCCGCAGCGATTTGTTTCCTGCCAATGCCTCCGTGAAAACCATTGTGGGCCTAGGTCGCTACACCACGATTCGAAGCGTAGTCAATGCCGATACCGATCCGCGCGCCGATTGGTTATTCATCGACGGCAGCGATGCCGCCGGGGCCGCGTCCGCTAGCGCCTCTCCGAGCTCGCTTCGGATGACGCTCGTTCAAGACTCGCAAGTCGCCGGGACGACCACTCTGCCGGGTGTGACCGAAGACGATTTGTTGAATCTTTATCGTCTTCCCGATCAAAGTTACGCCGCAATCTTCACGGTTCGAGTGAAGAACTCGCCTCGTCCGAATTTTTTGATTCAATATTTCGACTCTACGCTGACGCCGACTCGACAGATCACACTCGGAACCGACGTGACCGTTTTATCCGAAAACTTCCGCTGGGTAAAATCAGGCGACGGCTACGCACCGATGTGGATTTCGGTCGGCTTTACTCCGTCGCTCGACAAGCCTGCCTATGACCCTTGGGATCCGACGGCAAGCGATTCGAAAATTCCACGACTTTTTTATCTTTCAGGCCAGGACCTTCGGATCGTTCCGATGACCAATACCCAGCTTCCGCTTCAATTGATGCCGGACGGGCGCGTGCTGATCGCCGACGGAGTGGGTTACCTTGTTCAGTATTTCTTCATCACGATCGAAGACGGCAAGATCACGAAATCCGAGCCGTTGACCCTTTCGACTTATGAAATGCTCGTGGGCTTACAACCCGGGGCGACCTTATTGAATCTGAACGGATCGAAATCACAGACGCTCGTTCTTTCGGATAGCTCCATGCCCGGCGATCTTCGGATGACTGGACTTCCTGGCGCGAACGAATCGTCGTTCGATCTGATTTTAAACCGAGCATCCCCACTCGAATCGCTCATGCAGGCCGTCGGAGCGTTCTCGGACGGCACTCGCCATTATTTCTTTGCGCAATCGTATTACGATCTGAAGTTTTTCATCGAAGGATCGAACACGACCCTGTCGACGACGCTGAATCGTTACAGCTACATTCCGTCGATGATTTTTAATCGGAATTTTTATCCGCTCGTCATGCGCGATTCACGCGGAAGCGGCATGCCCGCCGTTTACATTCCGGCGACGCTTGCGAATGATTTTATTTCTGAGATCATCGCGGTCGATCCGGCGGCCGGCCAACTCTATCGACCGGCACGCTTACGGCTCGCGACCGACGATCCGACCTGTACGGCGATGGGAAATTTGATTCCCGCAACCGAATCCGCCCCCGCCCAAGAAGCATTTGTTTGCGGCTCGACCCTCATTCAGGTTCCGCTGACCCTATAGAGAGTCATTTTTCACTGGGGCCAGAATGACAACTTTTTGTTCAATAAATTTCGTTGATTAATTTTCGCCTGAGATTTCGCACTCATGGCCTTAAGGGCGCGCCCGTCCCGCTGGCATTCTTTCTGCAATCTTTAAAAACAGAAGGATCGTGCCTCAACCCTCACGATAAAACCTCATGCGCAATCAGCTTGTTTCTCTTTCGATCTTGATCCTAGCCCTCACCGCTTGCTCAAAGGCGGTGCCAGGAGGAGGCTCTGTTCCGCCGAATGATTCTTCTTCTTCGAACAACACTCCCGCTCAGTCGCAGACGACGCCGGATACATCACCCACACCGGAAGTCTCGCCAACACCTGAGGTTTCTCCCACTCCCGAGGCATCACCCAGCCCGACCCCGATCGCAAGTGTGACACCGACTCCGGCGCCGACCTGCGAGGCCCGACTTCAGTTCAGCAGCGTTTGGCAAACCGGGTATGTGGTTGAGGTGTACCTGAAAAATCTTTCCGATGATCTCACCCAGTGGAATGTCGCGTTTACGCCGCCATCCGGGCATCAAATCACGAACCTCTGGAACGCCGACGTCACCTCATCATCATCGCCCGTGCAAGTGCAGAGCTTCAGTTACAACGCCTCGGTCGCGCACAATGCCGAACTGAATTTCGGAATGCAGGTTTCGCGCGAAGACACCGATTCCGCCATCCTCTCGGCTGGATCGTTTCAGTTGAATGGAAAACCCTGCACCGCCAAATAGGTGAGCCTCACCTTTTCGTTTCGCAGTCGCGTTATAATGTGCGCGTCACCGAGACGACATTTTCGATCGCCTCGTAAAAAGGCGCGTCTTCGGTAAAGTACGGAACTTTTTTGCGAATCGCCGAGTGGAGCTTTTCAAGCATGAGTGTCGAACGCAGCGGACGAAGCAGATCGATTCCCTGTGCGCCGGCCATTAACTCCATCGCCAACACGCGGCGGGTATTTTCGACGACCAACAAGGCTTTTCTGGCGGCCCAAGCCCCCATGCTGACGTGATCCTCTTTATCGGCCGAAGTGGGGATCGTATCGACCGATGCGGGATGTGTGAGCGTCTTGTTCTCGCTCACGATCGAAGCCGCCGCAACCTGCACGATCATAAAGCCGCTATTGACGCCTGATTTTTTCATCAAGAACGCAGGCAGATCCGAAATCGCGGGATTGATCAGTTTTTCAATCCGCTGCTCGGAGATGCTCGCGATTTCGGCCATCGCAATCGAAAGAAAATCCATCGCCAGCGCCAAGTACTGACCGTGAAAGTTTCCGCCGCTTAAAACCTCGTTCTGATCGACGAACACGAGCGGATTGTCGGTCACGGAATTGATCTCGCGCTCGATGATCGACCGCACGAAGCGAATCGTATCGAGCGAGGCCCCATGAACTTGCGGCATGCAACGAAGGCTGTAGGGGTCTTGTACCTTTCCGCATCCTTCGTGACTTTCGGCAATCTGGCTTTTTTTCGGATGCGATAAAAGATCGCGCAACACACGCGCGGTTTCGATTTGGCCCGGATGCGGGCGGACGGCGTGAATCTTCGAATCAAAAGCAACGGTGGTTCCGCGAAGCGCCTCTAAGGTCATGGCCCCGGCTTGATTGGCCACACGGATCAGCTGTTCGGATTCAAGCACCGCGAACACCGAAAGTGCCGCCATGAACTGCGTTCCGTTGATGAGCGCCAAGCCTTCTTTGGGCCCCAGCGCGATCGGCTTCAAGCGCTTCGAGGCAAGAGCCTTCGATCCCGTGACCAGTTTTCCGCCGACGTAAGCCTTACCCTCACCGATGAGTACCAATGCCAAATGAGCGAGCGGCGATAAATCACCACTGGCGCCCACGCTCCCTTGCTCAGGGATCCAAGGCGTGATGTCTGAATTGAGAAGCTGAAGCAAGCCTTGAACCAGCGCTAAACTGACACCCGAATTCCCTTGGGTCAGGGTCGCTGCTCGAAGCAGCACCATCGCGCGCACCTTTTCGCGGGGGAGCGGCTGGCCTGTCCCCACCGCGTGGGATCGCAAAAGGTTCACCTGCAATTGGGCGAGATCTTTTTTTTCAATCCGAACGTTCGATAAAATTCCGAAGCCCGTGTTCACGCCGTAAATCACTTCGTTCGATTGCGATTTTTTCTTTAAGAAAGCACTCGCCTTCTCGATTCGTTTTTTCGCTGCGGCCGAGAGCGAAACCCGAACCTTTTGGGTCGCAATGGTATGGACGTCTTCTAAAGTGAGCGGTTTTTTTCCGAGTTCATAGGTGCTCATTGAATCGCTTGCTCCAGTTGTTGATACGCTTGTTTTCGGTCTTTCGCCCCGAAAATGGCCGACCCGGCGACGAAGACTTCTACTCCCGCTGCGCGTGCGGCCATGGCCGTGGTCGTATTGATTCCGCCGTCGATCTCGATTAAAAACTTAAATCCGTTTTGTTTTTTCTTCTGTGCAAGCCACTTCACCTTGTTCAGCGAATCCGCCATAAAACTTTGGCCACCGAAACCGGGCTCGACACTCATCACAAGTACGAGATCGAGCTCGGGCAAAAGTGCTTCGATCGATTCGATCGGGGTTTTGGGTTTGATCGACACGCCCGCCTTTTTTCCGGCAGCGCGGATCTCGCGAACGATCTTTTGCACCTGGGCCGTCGCCTCGGAATGGATGGTGATGAAATCAGCGCCCGCCTTCACGAACCACGGAATCATCTTCTCAGGCTCATTCACCATCAGATGGCAATCCAAGACCGATTTCGTGACCGGTCGTAACGATTCGACCACGACCGGACCGATCGTCATGTTCGGAACGAAATGTCCGTCCATCACATCGACGTGCAACCACTGTGCGCCGAACGATTCGACTTCCGCAATTTCCGATCCTAATTTTGAAAAATCCGCCGACAGAATCGACGGCGCCAAAATGCCTGTTGCCATTTTCACCTCACGCTTCCGGGAGCCGAACGCCCCGGTTCCGAAGACCGTTCAAAAAATCATTGGCCGAGATCGCCTTTTTTCCTTCTTCTTGGACTTCCAAAATCCGGTAACTTCCCTCTCCACAAGCGGCATAGAGACCACCGAAGCGCTGAAAAAGCGCCCCAGGTTTTACTTTCGCCGTGTGGGTGTCGAGCGATCCTTTTTTGATTTTGAGCTTCAGCCCCTGATCTTCGATCCGGGTTCCGGGCCACGGATTCAACGCGCGCACCGAGCGATCGATCTCGCGCGCGGGTTTCGTCCAATCCAAAACTTCCATCTCTTTGCTGAGCTTGTGTGCATACGTCACCATCGCTTCGTCTTGCGGGCGCGGCTTCAGCGTTCCTTCCATCAAGCCTTGAAGCGTAGGAAGAATCAATCGCGCACCCATCTCGCTCAATCGATCATGCAAGCTTTGTGCGGTGTCTTCGGCAGTGACGGAGGTTTTTTCTTGTAAAAGAATATCGCCGGCATCGAGCTTGGGCACGATCATCATCGTCGTAATCCCGGTTTCGACGTCACCCGAAAGCAACGCCCAGTGAATGGGGGCAGCACCCCGCCAACGAGGCAGAAGCGACGAATGAATGTTGATCGTTCCATAACGAGGAGCCTCGATCACGGGCAATTTCAAAATCTGCCCGTAAGCAACGACCACGAAAAAATCGGCCTGATACGCGCGCAAACGCTCGACCTCTTCAGGAAGTGAAACTTTTTCAGGAGTAAAAACAGGAATCCCGCGCTCCAACGCCACGCGCTTCACGGGCGAGGGTTGCATCTGAAGGCCGCGCCCGACCGGCTTATCGGGCTGGGTGTAAACCGCCAGGACCTCGGCCTGATCGATCAGCGTTTTGAGCGCCGGGACCGAGAACTCTGGCGTTCCCATGAATACGATTCGAGGCTTGATCGCACTCATGATTCCTCGCGATTCTTGCGCGCCTTTAATAATTTCTTTTTCGCGAATTCTTTTTTGAGCTGACTTAAGCGATCGATGAAAAGTGTTCCATCCAGGTGATCGATCTCGTGCTGCATACAGATGGCCAAAAGACCTTCGGCCGAAGCGGTGTGTTCGAGACCGTCGATGTCTTGATAACGGAATTTGATTTTTTCGGAGCGATCGACCTCGGCCCAATACTTGGGGACCGAAAGGCAGCCCTCTTCGGTGCGAGTCTTTCCTTCGCGGTAAATGATCTCGGGGTTAATCATGATCTTAGGCTTGCGACCCGAGACGATCCGTCCGTTCACAACTTCGCCGTCTTGCGGAATTTCTTCGCCCGGTTCGAGTTCGTCCATCTCTTTGATGTTGTATTCGGTATCGACGACGATAATGCGATCAAGCACACCGACCTGGTTGGCGGCCAGACCGATCCCCGGAAAATCGTACATCGCCTCGAGCATTCCGTCGGCGAGCTTAAAATAAGTTTTTTCGACCCTTTCGATCGGCTTGGCTTTTTGGGCCAAAACCGGGTCAGGAAAGGTATAAACCTTCAACTTCGACATTCATTACCTCTGCATCCTTCTTAGCAAAAATACCGCTAAAAGGCCAAAGATAACTGACGGAAGCCAGGCCGCCAAAATCGGCGAAATCGTTCCATTCTGGCCCAAAGAAATGCTGATGGAATACCCGAGCCAATACACAAAAGTGATGGCAAACGCGAAGAACAAATCGCGCCCCATGCGACCTTCGCGCGCGCGACTGACCGAGAATGGAATCGCAAGCAAACACATGATGAGCGGGATGAAACTGAGACTGAATCGCGACTGAAGCTTCACCTCGAAGGTCTTCGAATCGATGCCGCTTTTTTTGTTGTTGTCGATGAAGCGGATTAAATCCTTGATGCGAAGTCGGTCGGCCTCGCGTTCGATATTTTTGAAATCCTTCGGGCTTTCCTTGATCTTCAATAAGCGCTCGTGAAAGGGCTCAATGACCGGAAAACCGCTTTTCGAGTCAAAATGGGTGGACTTTCCTTGATTCAAGACCCACTCGCTTCCGTTGTAGGTCGCCTCTTCGGCCTGAAGCAGCTCTTTCAAATCAAACGCATCGTCGAAGACATACACCCCGACCCCGAAGATTCGATCGGTTTTAGGGTCGAATGTCCGCAGGTGATAAATCATGTTGTTTGAGCGATACCAGATCTTATCTTGTTTGATGTCGAGAAAGAAATCGGGCTGATGCTTGATCTCGTGCCAATAAAAAAGACTCTTCTTTTCGTAAAAGGCGGGAAGAATCCGATCCTGAAGCACGAGTGAAAAACAGCACATCACGAAGACGATCGGAAAAATCACGCTCACCATCTGATTCAAACTGATGCCGATCGAATAACAGGCAACCAGCTCATTGGTCTTACTGAACGCCGAAAATGTAAGCACCGTGGCGAGCAACACTGCCGGTGGCGCGACCATGACCATCATTTTCGGAATGTCGTAAAAACTGTAAATGAGGAGCTGGTTGAGCGCGAAATCGCTTCGTTGAGTCAGGATCGTTTGAAAGAAAAAGAGAGCGGTCAGGCCGACCAGGGCCATTACCAAATTCTTAAAAAAAGCCGTAGCGATGTAACGTGCTAGTATTTGCATGAAAACGGGGTTAGATTAATTTTATTATGACAGAAGAAACCAAACCCTCGCAATCAAAAGAAAAACCCTCCTGGAAGAAGTGGCTTTGGGATAATGTGGTTTCTTTGGGCTCGGCCCTGCTGTTGGTCTTGGTCATCCGCTCCAGCGTGATTGAGGCGTTTAAAATTCCTTCCGGGTCGATGATCCCGACTCTCCTCATCGGCGATCAAATTTTCGTCAATAAATTTTCGTATGGTCTTCGGGTTCCCTTCACCGACTGGATCGGTGAGAAGCCGCATTATTTCTTCCGCACCCACGGCCCGGAGCGCGGCGACATCATCGTTTTTAAATATCCGGTCGATCCCGATATCTATTTCATCAAGCGAGTCATCGGGGTTCCCGGCGATACGATCGAGATGAAGGATAAAGTCGTGTATGTGAACGGCAAACCTTTCGACCACAGCGCGATTCCGAACGACAAGCTCGACGCCATTTTCAAGGCCTTGGATGATCCTGCCGAATTTCCTCGCGACCGGATGGCCATCCATTACGAAAAATTCGATCACGAGACAGGAACGATCATGATCGACAAGCAAAGCTATTTCTCGGAAAACTTTCCGCAAATCACCGTGCCCGAAGATCAATATTTCGTCATGGGTGACAACCGCGACAACTCAAAAGACAGCCGCTTTTGGGGGTTCGTACCTTTCGACAATATCAAGGGCCGGGCCTTCATCGTCTGGCTTTCGGTGTGGATCGATTTCGATCAGAATCAGTTCACGTTCCGGCCGAACCGGATCGGAAAGCTGCTTCACTAAGACGCTGGCGATTCAGGCGTGACGCCCAGAAAATCAAGACCCAGACTCCGATACTTTTGACGGAGATGAACTGCAACGCCCATCCCACAGACCCCAATTTTTCGGTGATGAGCGTGACTGCCGCGATAGCCAGACATGGCCAAAGACTTTCAGATGCTTGAAGCACGACGACACTCAGCGGAAACGCCATTGAAAAAACATGGAAGCCCGCGAGCGGTTGAATCGTTGCCGTCGCCGCCATCCATGCCGTCCAAGTCAAAAAACTACGGTCTGATCCGAATAACTTTTTCAACGCAAAAAATGCAAGGGCTCCGACCGAAAGCAAAACTCCGTACACCAAACCCATGCGATCACCAGGCCAATGGAATACTCGAAAAAGAAGCGACGGAATCCCCTGAGATTGAAACCCGCTGACCGAAATCGTTAATTCGCCGCGAGCATTATAACCGGGGCCCGATGCCTTCAGCCATTCTTGAACAATATGAACTCCGGACGAATCGAGATGAGCCGCGAAAACCGAAAATAGAAGCGCCACTGCCAAAATCGACGTGCACTTCAAAATCAAACGGAGATTCCATCGTACGGCAAGCACCGGAAACAAGGTAAACACCTTGGCGCTCAATCCGAAACACATCGTCGCAAACCGTAAAAACGAAGCACCCTGCCGCCAGCCGAACAACATCATCGCGGTGAGCACGATCGAGATCTGTCCGTCAAACCCGTGCACGTTCCAAATCGGTAAAAACAACAGCAATGCAATGATGATCGAGCGATAAGCTTTCTTTTGAGGGCCTTGGGCACGGCAAACCCGAACGACGAACAGCAAGCTGATCGCCTCGATCAATCCCCAAAGAATTTTGGCCGCGCCCAACGAGAAAAATCCGAATGGAACAAAGAACGGTAAAATCCAGGGCGGATATTTAAAGGTCATGAATCCGTCACGCGCGACGGAATAAGCGGTTCCGTGATCCAACACCGCTCGCGCGGCCGTCCAAAACACCGTAAAATCTTGCCCGTTATGAGCGGTATTGTTGGCAAATGCCGCCGCAATGACGAGACAGAACAAAATAAAACCGACTTTTTTCATGAATTGCCCTTCAACCCGCGCGCGATCCGATCCAGCGCGCTTCCGACTCCGATTTGAATCTCGTCCGGCATCCGCAGCAACAGGCGCGCAATCGGCGGACTCACTCGATAATACATTCGAACTCCCAAACGTCCGAGGGGTGATCGCAACAATACCTCATCACGAAAGCGGCGAAGCGACGGAACGGTTGCGGGCTCGCAATGCTCTTCGACCGCAGTCGCGATGAAACACTTGCCGCCGCCCAAACGGATATGCACGTCTTTGAACGATTTGCGATTCCGTGGCGTTCCGTTCACGAGGTACTTCCGCACCAGCTCGGCACTCACGTGCTGATACGGCATTCCTTTTGAAAACGCGACGAATTGATCCAGATAAAGATCCAATTTCGAGAGATCCTTCTTCGTGACCCGGTCGTGCAACTTTGCCAGATCCCAGTAGACTCCGGTCAGAAGCAAAAGCTCGGCGATGTCTTTTTTTTGATCAAAGTGCGACGGCAAAAGACCGCCGGGTTTGACCTGCTTCGATTTTTCGAGGATGTCGAGGTAGCTGTAATAATTCCGAACGGCTTCGCGAAATTTGCCTTCTTTGAAAAAATGCGCACCTTCGCGAGCTAAATCCATTCGACGCTGAAAAAGCGCGATATATTTTTCGCGCTCAATCCGCTCAAGCTCGGCCTTGAATCTGCGTCGCGCCCGCATGGAAAGGGGCTTGTCGTCGTCTTTACTCACCCTGACAGTCTACGAACTATAGGGGTCTACGTCTACTATAAGATCCAGTTCCCGGGCAGCCGCCATTTTTTTCATCCAACGCGAGACTCGGAACAAAGCCTCGGCACTGGGGGCTTTGAAATAAAGGTCGTAACGGTAACGGTTGTTCGCCCGAAACAACAATGCCTCGGACGGCCCCATCACCCGCCCTTCGGTCGAATCCCCCGAATCGGCCCGTAAGACCTGGGTCAACCCTTCGGCCAAATTTTCAGTCAGCCGCTTTAACTCGGCGGCATCGGGATGCTCAAAACGGTAACGAACTAAGCGTGAAAACGGGGGATAAAAAAGGAGCTTTCGAAGCTCTAACTCGCTCTCGACAAAGCGGTCCTTCTTTTCTGCGGCCGTTTCGCTATCGGCATTCCCACTCACGAGCTCGATCACCGGATGCTCAAGGTCATAGCCCTGAATCAATACCCTCCCCGGAAGATCGGCTCGGCCCGCCCGGCCCGAAACCTGAACCAGGGTCTGATACGCCCGTTCGGCCGCCCGAAAATCAGGCCACTTTAAAAGCATATCGGCCATCATGACCACCACACAGGTCACCCTCGGAAAATCATGGCCCTTGACCAACATTTGAGTTCCGAGCAACACGTTCGCTTCTAGGTTTCGGAACTGGTCGAGGGTTTCTTCCAGTCGCTTTTGCGAGGTGATCTGATCGCGATCAAGCCTCAAGATCTTGGCGTTATTCAAGAGCAATCGCAATTCGTCTTCGAGCGATTCGGTACCCGAGCCCATTCCGATCAATTCGTAAGAGCGGCACTCTTCGCACTCGCTCGGAACCTGCGATTTCAACCCGCAAACATGGCAACGCAGTTCGTTTTTGCGTTGATAATGGGTCATCGAAATCGAGCACTGCGAGCATTTTTTCACCCACCCGCAATCGCGACAAAGGATGAATTGCGAAAACCCGCGCCGATTCAGAAACACCATGACCTGCTCGCCCCGATCGATTGCGGCCTGCATCTCTCTCACCGTCTTTTCAGCGATCGGCGTCTTGATCTCACTTTGAATCACCAGCGGCTCATCGACCAACGAAATCAATTCGATCTCGGGCAAAGGCTTCGTCGAGTAGCGGTTTTTCAGCGATAGATGGCTGATCTTACCCTCGGATACTCGTTGCAAGCTCTCTAAGCTGGGCGTGGCGCTCCCCAAGACAACAGGAATCGCGAGCAACTTCGCGCGATAAAGCGCCAAGTCGCGCGCCTGATAACGAAATCGATCTTCTTGTTTGTAGGTTTGGTCGTGCTCTTCATCGACCACGATCAACCCCAGATCGCGAAAAGGCGCGAAGATCGCAGAACGAGCGCCGACCACGATTCGAATTTCACCGTTTTTCACTTTTCGCCACTGTGTCTGTCGAAGTCCGTCGGCCAACGCCGAATGCCAAAGCGCGATGGGCTCACCCAAGGCGCGCTCGAAGCGATCTTTCAATTGTGAAGTGAGCGCGATCTCGGGCACCAGGATCAAAACGCCACGGCCTTGTTCGAGAATTTTTTTTGCAAACTCGATGTAAACCTCGGTTTTTCCGCTTCCGGTGACCCCCTCCAGTAAAAACACCGAATCGGGTTTCTCACGCGTGCGATCGATCAGAACCGAAAGTACCTGCGATTGCTCGTCGTTCAGCTGTCGTGAAGAGGCTTCTCCGACCGAACGGGTTCCGGGCCCGCGCGTGGAAAGGATTTTTTCGGGCTTCGGCGGCATCGCCGCAAAATAGGCCTCGCCGATCGGATATTGATAATACTCGCTTCCGAAGCGGCAAAGCTTTTCGATGTCGGGTGTGATCGAGAATTCGTCCGAAATTTTTTCGAAGACGGATTTGATCTTCACGCCCTCGGGAAGCACCGGCACCTCGGACGAGACCTCGACCACGACTGCGTTCAATTTGACTCGACCGAAAGGAACGCTAACCAGCTGGCCCGCTTGAATTTCTCCGAGCGCCGTCTCGTCGTATTCGTAATCGAAAAAAGCGTCGATCGGACGCGGAATAGCAACCTTAACGTACAAGATTCACCCAGGCCTGAACGACGGGGGACTGAATCGGTGTCAGCGCCGGGGTCGAGCGATGGGTCGCATTGACTTTGAATGATTTCAGTTCATAAATAAATTCGCTCGAAGAGGCATGCTGGGTGGCCGAAACTTTTTTCGGAAAGCGAACCGAGCCTGGTTTATTCGTGAAATCAAGCACCTCAAGATCTTCGTCCGGGGTTTGATATCCGGCGAACACAAAACCGTCTTTCAAAATTTTCAGCAAATTCGGGCCATTCCCCCACTGCCAAACCGGCGTCGTTCCGATACGACCGAGCTTGACTTCCGAAGTGTCGGGAAGCGGAGTTTTGGGGAAAACATCCGACTTCGCACCCGATGCCGCAGGTTTTTCTTCGGCGGTAGCAGTCTCGCGCGGAGCCACGCCCAAATCTTCAACCGTGGCCTGAACGCGGTTCCCGTAAGGATCCATTCCGATACCGATCCAAGCGCGTCCGAGCGGATGTAAATCCTGCAAGCGGGTCACGATCGCACCGAGCGGAATCGAAGGCGCGGGTGCCTCGGCATTCTCATCATCGGTACTCTCGTCCGAGTTTTCGGGCGACGAAGAATAAACGGCAATGACTTTGCTGTTGGCAAAATCCACGCGAAGCTGTTCGCGAATTTTTTCGGCAGCATTCGGAGCCGAGAAAACTCCGTCGAGGTCGATCGTTTTGATCTTTTCGTGGTCTTTCAGCACCTTGCCCATGATGAAGCTTGCAGGCGGCGTGTAGGCTTGGGCCGTTCCGACCAAAAATGTAGCCGCAATCGCGACCATTCCGATTTTTTTCATCGAGTTCATGATTTAGTCCTTTAAATGTTTTTTCATCAACGCGAGTAAGCCCTCGCGCAGCTCAGGCCTGCGAAGTCCGAAGGTCAGGGTCGCATCGAGATACCCCAGACGATCGCCCGTATCGTAACGGTCGCCTTCGAATTGATGCGCCAGCAGCCCCCGCGTCTGTGCCAACGACAAAAGCGCATCGGTAAATTGAATCTCGCCGTTTTTTCCGGGTTTCGTGTTCTCGATCAACTCGAAAATCGCCGCATCCACCACGTAGCGACCCGGGATCGCAAATCGCGATGGTGCTTCTTCGGGCTTCGGCTTTTCGATCATGCTCGAAACACGCAAGGTGCGCGGACCGATCGACGTTCCACCCACGATCCCGTATTTCGAAACGTCTTGGGCTGCGACTTCCATCACCCCGACCACGCTCGTTCCGTGTTCTTCGTATACGCCGATCAATTGCTTCGTGCAGGGAACCTTCGAGTCGATCAGATCGTCGCCCAACAAAACCGCGAATGGATCGCTTCCGACCACGCTTTTCGCACAACCCACGGCATGGCCCAACCCTGCGGGCTCTTTCTGATACACGCAGATAATGTTACAGCTTTCGGCAATTTTTCTAAGGCTCTGCGCCAACTCGACTTTGCCCGATTTCATCAAACGGTCTTCGAGCTCGTAGTTGTAATCGAAGTAGCGCTCAAGGTCTTCTTTGTGGCGCGAGGTGATCAGTACGATGTCTTCGACCCCGCTCTGAACCGCTTCTTCGATGATGTAATGAAGCATCGGCTTGTCGATGATCGGAATCATCTCTTTCGAGACGACCTTCGTGACCGGCAGAAAGCGCGTTCCTAAGCCCGCCGCTGGAATCACCGCTTTTTTAATTCTGGGTTTCATATTGCAAACATACCCCATCCACGTTAACCAAAAAATAGAATGATGAAAAAACTTTTGACCACCCTTGTTATCGCGTTTTCCATTCCTGCATTCGCCGTTGAATATCAAAGTCCTCGCACACTGGCCCTGGGTGGCGCCGGGCGCGCGGGCCCGCTTCTGAACGATTCGATTTATCTGAACCCGTCTTATGCGTCTTTTACCCCCATTTACAGTGTTTCGGGCGGGTATACTTGGTTTGATCAGGGCCGCAATTACAACATCTCGGTGCAAGATGCGCGCACGCAGCTTTTTCAGGCCGGCGTCGCATTCACACGCCGCGAGCAGAACAGCGCGATCAACTTGGGCGCCAGCAAAACGATCATTCGGCGTCTCGGGGTCGGCGTCGGATCGAAATTCCTCATCGACGACGTCACCAATAAAATGACGACCGACTTCACATTCTCTACCTCGTTCATCGCGACCGAGTGGCTATATTCTTCGCTCATCGTCGATAACCTGGTCAGCAACAGCGATGCCCGCAAAAGAAACCTCTTTCGCACGATCTATCTCGGAATGAAATTCGTCCCCACCAAAGAGGTCGAGGTTTACCTCGATCCCTTTTATTCGCCGTCTTACCCTTACGGTAAAAAAGCGGGATACAGCCTCGGCGTCGAGTTCGGCCTGCTCGCTGATTTTTACCTTCGCATCGGTAAGTTCGTGAACGCCGAGGTCAGCTACCTCGATACGCGCGGCGACGGCTTCGGTTACGGATTGGGCTGGATCGGCCCGCGCATGAACATCGATTTTTCCATTCACCGCATGACCTCGGGCGATCGTGGCGTTCCGTTCACGACCTCGCATTCGTTATCGGCGACGATCTTTATCTAAGCCGGTATCCGACTAGTAGAGAATCTTCAGCTTGCCGCTTTCAGGGCTACGAACGACCTGAAGCGCCAGATTCGGGTAAAGCTCGGCCAGCGTTGCCGGAGTAAAAAGATCGTTCACCAGCCCCTTGGCAATGATGATCGATTTGCGCATGAACAACAGCTCGTCCGCCACTTCAGATAAAAAATTCAAATCATGCGAGGCAATCAAAAACGTCATCCCCTCTTTTGCAAACCTGCGGGTCTCTTTCGCGATCCAAAGCAAATGATCGAGATCCAACTTCGAAAACGATTCGTCAAGCACGAGTACCTTAGGCTTTTGAATCACCCCGCGTGCAAACATTACGAGCTGTTTTTCGCCGTCGCTGAGGGTATTGATCACCCTGGGTAAAAAATCACGCAGATGCAGGGCCTCGACCACGCGTTGAATCCGCTCGCGATCGGGCAATTCCGCGCCGACCCGAGCCCCCATTTCTAAAAGCTCGCGTACGGTCAAATCAAAGGGGGTCGAGAAATCGCTTCCGAGATAAAGAATTTGCTTCACACGCTCAAGCGGCGTCATCTCGGCCAGCGCGGTTGCATTTTCGATCCAAAACTCGCCCGAAGTCTCGCGACCCTCGATGCTCATTCCCGAAATGCTTTTTAAAAGTGAGGTTTTTCCCGACCCGTTCGGTCCGTAGACCCCCAAAATCGCCCCCATCGGCAAATCAAACGAAGTCTCCGAGACCAGTGTTTTTTCAGGAAGCGCTTTCACGCTCCATTTGCGCAACGAAAGAGGCGCCATTAGATTTCTCCCCTTCGTCTGCGAATAAAAAGCGCAATAAAGACAGGAGCACCGACCAGGGAGGTCAATGCTCCGACCGGAAGCTCGCGCGGCTCGCTCACTGAATGCGCCAGCGCATCCCCCAGGGTCAGGGCGACGGCTCCCCATAAAAAACAAAGCGGGATCAAATGAAAGTGCAGCGATGTACGCAGATGACGACGCACCAGATGCGGGATGATGAGCCCCACAAAGCCGATCATGCCGACCGCACTCACACAAAAGCCGACCAAAATTGAGATGAGCAGAATCGCAATTCGCTGGGTTTGGCGATACGATACGCCGAAGCCCTCCACCCAATCTTCGCCGAACAAAAACGCATCGAGTTTTCGCGAGAAAAACCAGAAATATCCGCTGATCACCAAGCTCAGACCCAAAAGCGCCAGTGCCGTCGAGAGCCCCACCCGAGATAAATCACCGAGCAGCCAGAAATTGATCGACTGCACACCGAGCGGATCGGCAAGCGCCATCCAGATCGCAAGGCCGCTTGCGCAAGTCAGGCTCAGCATGATTCCCAGCAAAATCATCGAATCACTTTGGCGCCCCTGACCTCGGACGACGAGTTTTAAAAGTAAAACCAACACCGCTAAGGCTCCCACCACAGCGCCTGCGTTTAATCCGAAAAAAGAAATTTTCCAGCCGAAGGTTGTCGCGATGGCGGCACCGAAGGCGGCACCCGAAGCGATTCCCAAGGTATAGGGCTCGGCCAAGGGATTCGAAAGAACGGTTTGCATGACCGCACCCGAAACCGCGAGCGCGCTCCCGACTCCGATGGCGATCAAGGCGCGCGGAAGGCGCAATTCGCGCAAAATGAGCGCGGCATTCGAGAAATCCAAACGCAAGAAAAGCGAGATTGCGACCGCAGCCAGAAGCGCCAGGCCCGCAAGCCAGTATTTTTTCTTCATCTGGGTCTAGTGTAATCGTTTTAGCGCATTTAACAACCGCAACGAGCAGCGGGCGAAATCATCCGCCGAAAGGACCTCGATTTGATCCTTGGCGACGGCTTTCAGGCCTGAAAATTTTTTCCAGCTTTCGCGAATCTCCTCCGTCGAGGCTGCCGCATCCAAAATCCAGATCCGGTCGGGATTTCGCTTCAAAACCGCTTCGCGCGAGACCTTGGGATAAGCCTCTTTCAGATCGGAAAAAATGTTGTGATCGCCGATCGCCTGAAGCGCTTCGCTTAAAAAACTCGCCCCCCCGACCGTAACGATGGGGCTCCCTTGAACCTGAATAAAAACCTGCTCGGATGGATGCCCGCCCTCCGAGACCCGATGGGCCGACTGGCGCTTCAGCTCAGCGATTCCATCCGACCATTTTTTTGCCGCAATCCTGCCGCCCTGGGGAGCGTTCAAAATACCGGCCAGCTTTCGAACCCAAGCCTCCATGCCGTTGAATTTTTCGGGGGGCATGACTTCGACGTGAAGCCGAAGCCGCCGCAATTTCTCGACTTGCTCGGGACGATTCGCATCTTCCGACGCGATAATGAGCGTCGGCTTGAGCGAGGCGATTCGCTCGATACTGAAGCGGGGAACGACACTGAGGGCCGCAATCTTTTTCAACTCAGGCGGATAATTCGAGTACTCACTCACCCCGACCAACTCTTTTAAGGCTTGGGCTTTGCCGAGGATTTCGACCGTCCATTCGGCGATGCCCGGGGTCAGCGTCACAATGCGCGGTAGGCTTGCGGCCGACGCCACGGGGAGCGCCGTCGCCCAAAAGACCAAAATCAGCCTAAGAACGCTTCTCATGTTCCGCTTGCTTCATCCGCCGCAAGAGCACGACCAAGGCCGCGATAAAAACTAAAATCGAAATGAACTGGCTTGTGGAAAGAATTCCGTCGATGACGAACCCACGAATCAGATCGCCGCGAAAAATTTCGATGATGCTTCGAATGATCGGATAAAGCATGAAGTACGTGAGCCCCACCTGGCCGTCGAAGCGCTTGCGCTTAAAGATGTAAAGCAAGCCCGCAAACAGAATGAATAACGACACCGACTCGTAAAGCTGCGTCGGGTGCAAAGGAATGCCTCGCAGATCGGCATCGACCAGATCCGATTGAAAGCGCACTCCCCAAGGCTCGCCCGTGGGTTTTCCGTAGCAGCAACCCGCACTGAAGCATCCGATTCGTCCGAAGGCATGGGCGACGACTAAGCCCGGCGTGAGCACGTCGATCATCTTCCAGGCCGAAAGGCGATGCTTTCTGAAAAAATAAATGGCGAACGCCGTCGCCGCGATTAAGCCACCGAAAAAGACTAAACCGCCTTCCCAAACCTTGAAAATGTCGGCCGGGTTTGGAGCGAAATCTTCCCACCGAGTGATCACATAAAGGATGCGCGCTCCGATGAACCCCCAAAGCAGAAGCCAGAAGGCCAGATCCGAGATCCGGTCAGGGTTCATGCCGCTCCGTTTGGCGAGTTTGCGGATGGTGTAAATCCCGCTTAAAAACCCAAGCGCGATCATGAAGCCGTAAGTGTGAAGGGGGATGATCATCGAACCGAAGTGCAATTCAAACAAAATGGGGTGCATGAGATCAAGACTCCGAAGAAACCACCTTGAGTTCCTTCTCTTTCTTGGTCAGGGTCGACAACAAAAGGATAGCGACCCCGACGCAAATGGAAGAATCGGCCACATTGAAGGCCGGAAACGAATAGACCGACTTCCAATGAAAATCGAGGAAGTCGACGACATAACCCAAACGAATGCGGTCAATCAGGTTTCCGATCGCGCCGCCCGAAACGAGCCCGAGTGCGGTCGCCCGCCACTTGGCCTTCGGCGGAAGGTCGCGGTAAAGAAAACCCAAAACGACCATCGCGATAATCGGAACGATCAGAAAAAACGGAATGCGGAAGTTCGGGTTCGCGGCGGCCATAAAGCCGAACGCAGCGCCCGTGTTGCGAACATAGGTTAAGCTGAAAAAATTTCGGATCATGACGAGCGATTCGCCGTATTCGAAATGATTCAAGATCAGAAGCTTCGTCCACTGATCGCCGATGATGACGGCGATGATCGAGATAAAAAAGAAAAGTGCCTTTACCACAAAGAGCCCCAAAGAGTAATACCGAGCTCGATCTGCTTGGCGAGCTCCTTATTTTTGCTCTCGATGTGCGAGAACTCGTCCGGAGTCATGACGAGCGGTTCGAGCTTTTTGCCGAGCGGGTGGCGCGAGGTGATCTTTTTGATCTCTTCGGGCGTTTCTGAAACGACGAGGATGTTGTAGTTGCTGTCCGAGCGGGATTTACCGCTGGCGCGGCTGCCGAAGAGCACGCCTCGAGACGACATCGGCTCGATCATCTGTTTTAAACCTTCGAGATCCGAGATCGCGCAAAAAGTTTTCATGAGTTGGATCGACGGCTGATCGTTCTGAAGACAGACCTCACGGTTGTTATTCAGAAAAATGACCAGCCCCAGTTCTTGAAGCGATTTCAGAATTTTGGTGATTCCCTCGACACCCCCTAAACCGCGAACTCCTTTTAATTTAGAGGAGAGGACTCGGGGGGTAAACGCGGTCGTCGGTTCCGTCATTAAGAAACGAAGCAGCTTTTGCTCCGGGGTCACAAAGAAAATGGTGTCCAACGTCACCTGCGGTTTATTCGTGCGTGCCATAGAACTTAGGAGCATACCGCAAAAACGCTGAAACATCCAGTTCTTGAGTCTGGGTCGGGCCCGACACCCCCAATGACCCCCCTCGTATATGCTTGATATCATGATTTATTTTGTCCCGTTTTGAGCGTCATTTGAAAGAACGACAGGGTCAGCACCGGTGCAATCTGACACCCATTTTTTAAATAAAGTTTGTTGATTGGGTGCGTCAGAGGCAAATTTCTATAGAAACAGTGACTTAGGCGCCAAAAGAGTGGCGCAAAAATACTCCTCAAGGTTGGCACAAGTCTCGCACTATTCACTGGCATGAGGCAGCAAGGAATGCCGCCCCATCAAGGAATAAAAAAACGATCCAAGGAATTCGGATCAAACGGGATTGGAAGCTTCAAGGACGGCGCCGACGATCACGAACATAAGGAGTAAAACATGAAGCCAGAACAAATCGCCAAATTCAAAAAAATGTTCGAAGAACAAAAAGCAGGGCTCCTTTACTCTTACAAATTCATCAACGAAGACTTTACGCTGAAAAGCGACGAGATGTCTGACGAGGTCGATCTCACCAGCGCCGAGCTGGAACAGAACATGCGCATGCGGCTACGAAACCGCGAAGCGTTGTTTCTGAAAAAGATCGACGAGGCTCTCGAAAAAATTCAAGCGGGAACATTCGGTACTTGCGAATGCTGCGAAGAGAATATCGAACTCTCCCGCCTTGAAGCGCGTCCTACCGCAAACCTT
>Ga0164242_10000257_pt1 | contig 67206 bp, 66 predicted proteins | sample OricomgcompostMG_FD_108783 | JGI IMG/M metagenome (GOLD analysis project Ga0164242, IMG submission 108783) | Miracle-Growth compost microbial communities from Emeryville, California, USA - Original compost - Miracle growth compost (MG) ... | reverse complement strand
GCGCAGCACCCGCCGGGTGGAGCTGACCGAGGCCGGCGGGGTGTACTTCGAGCGCTGCCAGAAGATCATCGACGAGGCGCGCATCGCGCATGAACAGTTGATGGAAGTGGCCCAGCAGCCCAAGGGCAAGCTGCGCGTCTCCATTCCCGCCAGTTTCGCCGTGATCTTCCTGTCCGAGATCATGGACGAATTCTGCACGCGGTACCCGGAAATCGAATGCGAATTCGACCTGGGCATCCAGCCCGTGGATCTATTGACCGATCCGTTCGACCTAGTCATCCGCTTCGGGCGGCAACCCGATTCCGGGGTCATCGCGCATCACCTGGACAGCATCCCCTTGAGCCTGTACGCGGCGCCGGAATACCTGGCCCACCGCGGCATGCCCGTCGTGCCGTCGGATCTGGCGCGGCACGAATGCCTGCGCGGGTCGTCAAGCAAGGAAGATTCCACCTGGGAACTGCACAATGGGGATGCGGTCGAGAACGTGGCGGTCCAGGGCCGGATCGCGGTCAACAATGTGGGCATGAGGCAGCGCCTGTGCCTGCAGGGAATGGGCATCGTGCCGCTGTCGTATCACTTGTCCACGTGCCCGAATCAGACCACCGAGCTGGTGCGCGTGCTGCCCGACTGGCAATTCGCCCCGGTGCCGTTGCTGGCCCTGTTTCCGTCGCGGCTGATGCCCGCCAAGACCCGCGCGTTCATCGAATACCTGCAGGCCCGGCTGCCCGAATTGCGGTCGCTTCGCGAAACCGCCGCCCACAAGGCCGTCGCGCGTCACGCCGGTGCGACGGGCGCCGCCCCGGCGTGACGGCCGGCCCTTAAGCGGCGGGGCGGCGCGACGGCTTGATGAACACCATGTTGTCGCGATGCATCAGTTCCTGGTCCGACATGCTGCCCAATATCTGGGAGATGCGGCTGGTGGGCTGGCGCATGATGCGGCGGGTATCGCCAGAGGAGTAATTGATCAGGCCCCGGCCGCATTCGACGCCGTGCTGGTCCACGCAGGCGACGACGTCGCCGCGTTCGAACTCGCCTTCGACCTGCGTGACCCCGATGGGCAGCAGGCTTTTGTGGTTCTGCGTCAGCGCCTGCACGGCGCCGGCGTCCAGCGTCAGCCGGCCGCGCAGCCGCAGATGGTTGGCCAGCCAGCGCTTGCGGGCCGACCTGACCGGCAGTATGGCGCGCAGTTCGGTGCCTATGTGTTCGCCCCCGGCCAGGCGCAGCAGCACATTTTCCTGGCGGCCCGAGGCAATGACGGTATGGCCGCCGCTGTTGGCCGCGCGCCGGGCCGCCAGCACCTTCGTCAGCATGCCGCCCGTTCCTATGCCGCTGCCGGCGCCGCCGGCCATGGCCTCCAGCGCCGGGTCGCCCGCCTGTCCGGACGAAATGAAGCGGGCGTCGGGATTCCTGCGGGGGTCGGCGCTGTACAGGCCGGGCTGGTCGGTCAGGATGATCAGCGCATGGGCTTCGATCAGATTGGTCACCAGCGCGCCCAGCGTATCGTTGTCGCCCAGGCGGATCTCGTCGGTGACGACGGTATCGTTTTCATTGACGATGGGCACCACGCCCAGGCCCAGCAGCGTATACAGGGTGGTGCGGGCGTTCAGGTAGCGGCGCCGGTCGGCCAGGTCTTCGTGGGTCAGCAGGATTTGCGCGGTGCGTATGCCGAACGTGGCGAATGCGGCTTCGTAGGCCTGCACCAGGCCCATCTGGCCCACCGCCGCCGCGGCCTGTAGTTCGTGCATGGTGTGCGGACGCCGGGGCCAGCCCAGGCGCACCATGCCTTCGGCGATGGCGCCGCTGGAGACCAGGACCATCTGCCGGCCCTGGCGGTGCAGGCCGGCTATCTGCTCGGCCCACGAATGGACCGCGGTCCGGTCTATGCCCTGGCCTTCGTTGGTGACCAGGGACGAGCCTACCTTGACGACCAGGCGCGTGGCGCCGGCGATGATGCTGGGTTCTTGGGTGGCGGAAGACATAGGTCGCGGAGCGGGAAGGACGTTACGACGATTTTACTTTACCCGTCGCGTCGTCCGGCGTCTTGATGTTGCCGCGCGTCGTATCGAAACGCGGATCGGGGGCCACATAGCCTTCCTGGGCCTGGTCTTCCTGCAATTGGCTCTTGGTGCGTTCGGCGTCCAGCCAGTCCTGCAGTTGCCAGATCAGTTCCTGGGTGCCGTCCCCGGTCAGCGCGGAGATCTTGAAGACGGGTCCGGTCCAGTCCAGCGCGGCGCAGATGCGCTGCGAGATGGCGTCGGGGTCGCTCAGCATGTCCAGTTTGTTCAGGACCAGCCAGCGCGGTTTCTGGTGCAAGGCGGGGTCGTACAGGCGCAGTTCCTCGACGATGGCGCGCGCATCGGCGACCGCCTGTTCGACGGGGTCGATGTCCGGGTCCGGCGAGGTGGCGTCGATCAGGTGCAGCAGAACCCGCGTGCGCGAAAGATGCCGCAGGAACAGGTGGCCCAGCCCGGCGCCTTCGGACGCGCCCCGGATCAGGCCGGGAATGTCGGCGACGACGAAACTGCGCGCCGCGCCCGTGCGTACGACGCCCAGGTTGGGATGCAGGGTGGTGAACGGGTAGTCGGCTATTTTCGGCCGCGCGTTCGATATTTTGGTGATGAGCGTCGATTTGCCGGCGTTGGGCAGCCCCAGCAGGCCGACGTCGGCCAGCACTTTGAGCTCGAGCCGCAGCTTGCGCTGTTCGCCTTCCTTGCCGGGAGTGAACTGGCGTGGCGCGCGGTTGGTGCTGGATTTGAAATGGATGTTGCCCCAGCCGCCTTCGCCGCCGGCGGCGAGCACGACCTTGTCTTCGTGGCGGTCCAGGTCGAACAGCTGTTCGCCGGTCTGGGCATCGAAGATGGTGGTGCCCACGGGCACGCGCAGCACGATATCGGGGGCGCCCGCGCCGTACTGGTCCGACCCGCGGCCGTTTTCGCCGTTCTTCGCCCGGTGCAGGCGCGCGTAGCGGTAGTCGATCAAGGTGTTGATGTTGCGGTCGGCGACGGCGTAGATGCTGCCGCCGTGTCCGCCGTCGCCGCCGTCGGGCCCGCCCTTGGGTATGAATTTTTCACGGCGAAAGCTCGCCGCGCCGTTGCCGCCCTTGCCAGCGACGACTTCTATGGTTGCTTCGTCTATGAATTTCATGATTGCTGGCCTGAGTGTATGGCGCCGGACGGACCGGGGCCGCGCCGCCGCGCTGGCCTGATCCGGTTATTCTAAAACAAAAGCCCTGCCTGGACGGCAGGGCTTTCGAATGTGTGACGCCCGACGGATTATTCGCCGGCCACGACCGAAACAGTGCGCTTGTTCAGTGCGCCCTTGATCGCGAACTTGACGGTTCCGTCAACCAGCGAGTACAGGGTGTGGTCCTTGCCGATGCCGACGTTGGTGCCGGGATGGAACTGGGTGCCGCGCTGGCGCACGATGATGCTGCCCGCCGAGATGGCCTGTCCGCCGTATGTTTTCACACCCAGCCGTTTCGATTCCGATTCACGACCGTTACGCGTCGAGCCGCCGCCTTTTTTATGTGCCATGTTTAGCTCCTGCTATACAAAACGTTAGGTCAATGACTAGGCCGCCACTTCGTCGATGCGAAGTTCGGTGTAGTTCTGGCGATGGCCCTGGTGCTTCTGGTAGTGCTTGCGCCGGCGCATCTTGAATATCTTGACCTTGTCGTGACGGCCTTGTGCAAGAACGGTGGCTTTGACCACGGCGTTGGCGACCAAAGGCGTGCCGATTTTCAGCTGATCGCCTTCGCCGACCGACAACACCTGGTCAAGCGTGATTTCTTGCCCAATGTCAGCCGGTATCTGTTCTATCTTCAATTTTTGACCCGCGGCAACGCGATACTGCTTGCCGCCGGTTTTTATGACCGCGTACATGTGGGAATTCCTAAATAAAATATCCTGGCCAAAACGCCAAGCTCTTGATTCTAGCGCGTTATTGCTTGGGCAGTCAAATGGGTTGGGGTAAATGTTATTTGAAGTCAAGGGGTTGGGGGTATGGAGGGGTGGCCTTCTGGTTCTTTGGCCGCGGCAGCGGCGGCACGGGCAGGGCGCCGCTCGCCTCGCCCGGTCTGGCTGCGCCAGACTGCCCAAGGCCGGCGCCCATCGCGTGGCGCTCGCGGAACTCCCGCCCGCACGGCATGCCGTGCGACCCCGGCGGTCGGACAGCCGCTCGCTTGCACCCCCGCGATGGACTCCAACCTTGGCGGGCTCGAAGCTCGCTTGCCCCGCCCGTGCCGCCGCTGCCGCTGGGGGATGGGCACGCATCTGGGTAGGGTCTGCGCTGTGGGTTCGAGTTGTGGTCGGGGTGGGGATATCGAGGTAATTATTTGGGGTGGCCTTTCTATTTGGGGCGGTCTTTCGTCCTTACGGAAATTGCGCTCTGGTTCGATGCGATGATGCCGCCGCGCGGGATGGCCCGGTGTTGCCGTACGGCCTGGATCCAGCCGTCGGTGGACGTCACCGATGCGAAGCGGGAATGGAAGACCACGCTGAAGACGCGGTGGATCTCTTCGGCGCTGGCGTGGCCCGCTTCGTTCCTGTAGGGGACCGATCCGCTTGCATCGGCCAGGAATTCCACGGCAAGGCCCGAATGCAGCGCATGGATGATCGTCGAGGCGTCGCAGTTATGCGTCATATAGCCCACGACCGTCAAAGTGTCTATGCCGCGGCCGGACAGCCATTGGGCCAGATCGGTTTCGGTGAAGGCGCTGGGCAGCGTCTTTTGCACGTAGTGGTCGCGTGGGCGTTGCGCGACCACCGGGTGCAATGCCCACCCGTCCGATCCCACGGCGAAGGCGGGCGCGCCTTCGGGCGCATGGTTCTGCACGACGACGATGGGAATGCCTGCCGCGTGCGCGGCGTCCATGGCGCGGCCGATATTGGCCATGGATTCTTCCACGGGCGGGTATTCGATAAGCAGGTTTCCGGTGACGTACTCATTCTGCACGTCGATGACGATAAGCGCTCGTTGGGGCTGGGACATGATTTCTCCTGGGTGATGTGCGGCAACGCGGCCGATGAACCATTGTGCGATCGGAGGACATGATCGAATAGTGGCCTGAGCAACCATATTCGATATAATCGGGCCATGACGAAATCACTTGGGAAAACCGGCGCCACGGCTTTGCGCTCCGGGTCCAGCACAACCGTGGCGGTGCTGGCGTTCGATGGCATCAGTCCTTTCCACTTGTCCGTTCCATGCCTGGTATTCGGGGAAGACCGCAGCGAACTGGGGGTGCCCAAATTCACTCTGCAGGTGTGCGCCATGCAGGACGGCCCGCTGCGGACTTCGGGGGGATTCGATATCGCTGCACGGCATGGCCTGGAAGTCCTGCGCCAGGCCCATATAGTGATCATTCCTTCCTGGCGCGACATCGACGAGGCCGCGCCGGACGAGCTGCTGACCGCTTTGCGCCGGGCACATGAACGCGGCGCCCGGATCGTGGGGCTGTGTCTGGGGGCTTTCGTCCTGGCCCAGGCCGGGCTGCTCGACGGCAGATCGGCGACGACGCATTGGCATTGGGCAAGGGCTTTTGCCGAACGCCATCCGTCGGTGCGGCTCGATCCCGACGTGCTTTATGTGGATGAAGGCGATGTACTGACATCGGCGGGCACGGCTGCCGCGCTGGATTGCTGCCTGCACCTGTTGCGCCAGTTGTGCGGGGCCCAGGCGGCCAATCGGGTCGCGCGCCGGCTGGTGGTGGCGCCGCACCGCCAGGGCGGGCAAGCGCAATTCATCGAGCAGCCCCTGGCCGTTTCGGGCCAGGATGATCGCCTGGCGCAAACGATGAACTGGGCCATGGCCCATCTGCACGATGCGCATAGTGTGGATTCGCTGGCTCAACGCGCGTTGATGAGCCGGCGCACGTTTACCCGGCGCTTTCGCCAGGCCACGGGCACCACGGTGGTGCAATGGCTGCTGAGCCAGCGCCTGGCCCATGCGCAGCGCATGCTGGAAGCGGGCAGCCAGTCAATCGAGATCGTCGCCGCGCAGGCCGGGTTCGGTTCGTCGGTATCCCTGCGCAAGCACTTTGGCTCCGCGTTCGGCACATCGCCCTCGATGTACCGCAAGCAGTTTTGCCGGACTGCCTAAATCCCTAAGACCGGTAATCCGCATTGATCGACACGTACTCGTGCGAAAAATCGCACGTATATACCGTGTCCGAGACGTCCCCGCGACCCAGCGCGATGCGCACCAGGATTTCCGCTTCTTTCATCACCCGCTGCCCGTCCGCTTCCTGATAATCGGGATCGCGGCCGCCCCGGCTGGCCACCAGCACATCGCCCAGCCACAGGTTCAGCTTCGTCACGTCCAGATCGTCGATGCCCGCGTAACCGATTGCGCACAGAATGCGCCCCAGATTCGGGTCGGACGCGAAAAACGCCGTTTTCACCAGCGGCGACTGGGCCACCGAATAGGCCACCTTCAGCGCTTCGCCGGTCGTTGCCGCCTGTTCCACCCGTATCGTCATGAACTTCGTCGCGCCTTCCGCGTCCCGGATGATCTTCTGCGCCAGCTCGGTGGCGGCCGAGGCCAGGGCCTCGAACAGCGCGGCATAGGCGGGGTCGGCTTCGGATTCGACGCGCAGGCCGCCTTGACCCGTGGCCATGATGATGAACGAATCGTTGGTGGACGTATCGCCATCGACCGTGATGCGGTTGAACGAGCGATCGGCGATGGCGCGGGCCGCTTTTTGCAGCAGGGCCGCGGGCAGCCCCGCATCAGTGGCCAGGAACCCCAGCATGGTCGCCATGTTGGGCCGTATCATGCCCGCGCCTTTGCTGATGCCGGTGATGGTTACCGTCTTGCCGCCCACCTGGACCCGGCGCGAGACGATTTTCGGCTGCGTGTCGGTGGTCATGATGCTGTGCGCCGCGGCAAACCAGTGGGTGGCCGACAGCGAAGCGACTGCCGCCGGCAGCGCCGCCACCAGCCTGTCCACCGGCAGCGGTTCCAGGATGACGCCCGTGGAAAAAGGCAGGATCTGCGAAGGTTTTGCCTGCAGCAGCCCGGCCAGCGATTCACAGGTTGTGGACGCCGCCTGCAGGCCCGGCTCGCCCGTGCCGGCATTGGCGTTGCCCGTGTTGACGACCAGGGCGCGTATGCCGTCGGCGCCGGCCAAGTGCCGTTCGCAGACTTGCACCGGCGCCGCGCGGAACCGGTTGCGCGTGAACACGCCCGCGACGCTGGTGCCGGGCGCCAGATGGAAAACCGTCAGGTCGCGCCGTCCCGCCTTGCGTATGCCCGCTTCGGCGATCCCGATCTGGATGCCGGCGATGGGAAAGATTTCAGATTCCGAAGGTATGTGCAGGTTGACGGCCATGGTGTGCGACTCGGTGGCGAAGAATAGGAAAACGTAGAGTTTACAGCGCTTTGCGGGAAATTCCAGGGCTCGGCCAAGGCCGCGCCGGTCAGTTTTTCCGGCGCGACAGCCGCTTGAGTTCACCCAGGGCGTCGAACAAGGCCTTGCGGCTGTTTTCCGATAGTCCGCAGAAGATGCCCTGGATCCATGCTTCGTGCGATTGGGCCATTTTCCGGAAAACGCGCTTGCCTTTTCCGGTAAGGCGTATCAGCGAGCTGCGCCGGTCGGTGGCCACTTTTATGCGTTCCACCAGTCCCTCTTTTTCAAGCTGGTCGGTAATGCCGGTGATGTTGCCGTTCGTCACCATCATGTGCTGCGACAGATCGCTCATCTTCATGCCCTCGGGCACGCGCAGCAACTGCGCCATCAGGTCGAAGCGCGGCAGGGTGGTGTCGTACTCGGTGCGCAGGCGGCTGCGCACCGTGCTTTCGATCAGGTTGCAGCAGGAAAGCATGCGCAGCCACAGGCGGATGTCCTGGTGGTCTTCGGGTACCGTGCGGCTTTCCAGATCGGGAGTGCCTTGAACGTCGGTGCCCGCAGTGGGGTGGGTCATGTCGTCTTGCCTGGTGAAAGTCGAGGCCGAATAATTTTAACCTTCAATTACATCACAGCGGCAAATTCCCCTTCGCAACGCCCCGGCCGGGCCTGGAGGCACCCATGAAAATCGTATGTGCGGGAGGCGGCCCCGCGGGCCGGCTATAGCCTGGCGAACACTTCCTCGGCGGCGTCCAGGGTGGCGGCGATGGCCTGGTCGTCGTGGGCGGCCGACATGAAGCCGGCTTCGAAAGCCGACGGGGCGAAATAGACGCCCTTGACCAGCATGCCGTGGAAGAACTTCTTGAACAGCTCGACGTCGCCGCGCGAGACCTCGGCGAAGGTGGTGGGGATCTTGTCGCTGAAGTACAGGCCGAACATGCCGCCCGCGTGATCGGCGCAAAACGCGACGTTGGCGGCCCTGGCGCGCTCGACCAGACCCGTGACCAAGCTGGCCGTGCTGGCCGCAAGCCTGTCGTAGAAGCCGGGCTCGGACAGGAGCCGCAGCGTGGTTATGCCGGCGGCCACCGCCACCGGATTGCCCGAGAGCGTGCCCGCCTGGTAGACCGAGCCTATGGGCGCGATGTGTTCCATGATGTCGGCGCGTCCGCCGAAGGCGCCGACGGGCATGCCCCCGCCTATGATTTTGGCCAGCGTGGTCAGGTCGGGGCGTATGTCTTTCAGGCCCTGCACGCCTTGCGGTCCGACGCGGAAACCGGTCATGACCTCGTCGAAGACCAGCAGCGCACCATATTGCGTGCACAGTTCGCGCAGCCCTTCCAGGAAACCGGGGGCCGGCTTGACCAGGTTCATGTTGCCCGCCATGGGTTCGACGATGACGCAGGCGATCTCGGCGCCGTATTGCTGGAACGCTTCCTTGACGCGATCCAGGCGGTTGTAGTCCAGGACCAGGGTATGCCGGATGAATTCGGGCGGCACACCCGCCGAGGTCGGGTTGCCGAAGGTCAGCATGCCCGACCCGGCCTTGACCAGCAGGCTGTCGGCATGGCCGTGGTAGCAGCCTTCGAACTTGATGATCTTGGACCTGCCCGTAAAGCCCCGGGCCAGCCGTATGGCCGTCATGGTCGCTTCGGTGCCGGAACTGACCAGGCGCACTTTTTCTATGGACGGGATGCGCGCCACGATGGCTTCGGCGATTTCGATTTCGGCTTCGGTGGGGGCGCCGAAGGACAGCCCGTCCTCGGCGGCCTTTTGCACGGCGCGTATGACTTCGGGGTGCGCATGCCCCAGGATGGCGGGACCCCACGATCCGACGTAGTCGATGTAGCGCGTGCCGTCGGCGTCCCATATGTAGGGTCCCTGGGCGCGCTGTATGAACCTGGGCGAGCCGCCCACCGACCGGAAGGCCCGCACGGGCGAATTGACGCCCCCGGGAATGGTCTGACAGGCGCGTTCAAATAGTTCGGGGTTGCGGGACATGGTCTGGGCTCGGCAAAAAAGCGGTATTTTAACGTGCGGTCTGCTGGAACAGCGCCCGGCATGCCGAGGCGGCGGCGCGAATGTCGGGCGCGCCGAACAGGCCGCTGATCATGGCGACGCTGTCGGCGCCGGCGGCGATGACCGCCTGGGCGTTGCCCGGCGTGATCCCCCCTATGGCGACGACGGCCGGCCTGGGTCCGGCGCGCTCCACCAGTTCGCGTCCGGCCCGTATGGTGTCCAGTGTGGCGCGGACCGCATCGGGCTTGATCGCGGATGGATAGACGGCGCCGAAAGCCACGTAATCGGCGCCGGCGCGCAAGGCCTGGCCGGCCAGGCCGGGATCGTTGTAGCAAGAGCAGCCCAGCAGCTTGTCCGGGCCCAGGGCGATTCTGGCGTCGGCCGCCAGGCCGTCGTCGCGCCCGATATGGACTCCGTCGGCGTCGATCGCGGCGGCGAAGCGCCAATCGTCGTTGACGATGAAACATACGCCCAGGTCCCGGCACAGCGCGGCCAGCGCGCGCGCCTGGGGCAGGCGCAGGGACGGCTCTATGATCTTGCGCCGCCATTGCAGCGCGGTCATGCCGCCGGCCGCCGCGGCCCGGACCGCGCGCAGAAGCCGGTCGGTATCGTCCCATTCCGGGGTGATGCCGTACAGGCCGCGGGGGAATTTCAGCGCGGCGTTCATGACGGCCAGTGACCGACCAGGCGGTAGCCCATGCCGGGCTGGAACGCGTTGCCGGCCATGGCCTGGACCTGTCCGATGGCCAGTTCGACGGCTTGCGCCATGGCGCGGCCCCTGGCCAGTTCCAGCGTCACGGCGCAGCTTAGCGCGCTTTCGGTGCCTATGACGCGTTCGGGCGCGGGCTGGAAGGGCCAGTTGAATGTTTCGTTGTCCGGCCCCAGAAGCTGGTAATAGTGATGTCTGGGACGCAATGGCGTGCCGGTGACCAGCGCCCATTTCGCGTGATATTCCAGCAGGGCGTGGGCGATGGACGGCGCGCCCCGGTCATCGAGCAGGCCGTGATCGATCCAGTGCGCAATCAGGTTATGATCCGCTATGACCAGATCGGTCTGGGGCAGGATCAGCTCGCAGATCGAGCCTATCAGCTCCTCGGCGTCGTGGTCGTCGGCCAGCAGGTCGTCGTCGGGCAGCGCCCCAAGGTGCAGCACCAGAGGAACGGGGCTGTAGTCGGCCACGATTTGCGCCACGGCGCTGATCGACTCTATGGTGTAGAGTGAGCCCGCTTTCATGGCGCCCACGGCCATGTCCTCGAGCAGGCAGCGCGCCTGGTCGTCGACGAATTCGGGGGCGACGGAATGGATTTCCTCTATTCCGGCGGTGTCCTGCACGTGCATGCCCGTCAGCACGCTTAGCGCGTGGCCGCCGAGTTGCGCGCAAGTAACCGCATCGGCGGGTAAGTTACTAGAGCCGCTGGGGTCGAACGGTCCGAAAATGAGCACTAGCGGGGGTGAAGTGGGCACAGGGTCGGGCTTTTGAATGTTTAGTACTATTGACCCCATTCTAATTGAACCGTTCAACGCTCGTAGGGGTCGGGCTTGAAATTTTCGACGAGTAACAAAAGTATGCGTACATGGATGTGTCTGATTTGCGGCTGGATCTACGACGAGGAAGCCGGGCTGCCCGAAGAGGGCATCGCCCCGGGAACCCGATGGGAGGATGTCCCGCCCAACTGGGTATGCCCGGAATGCGGCGCGCGCAAGGAAGATTTCGAGCTGATCGAAGTCTAATTGCGTATGATAGGCATATATGCCTTTCAAAGGAGGACGAGCCATGGAAGCATCGGCAAAAGGCCCCGATAGGGGAGTTCGCGTCGACTTGTCCCGTCAGTTCCTGGTGGCCATGCCGGGCAAGGTGGGCGGCGTCCTCGCCAGTACCGTCATTTATATGTGCGAGCATACCGAACAGGGGGCGTTGGGCCTGGTCATCAACCGCCCCACCGATCTGACCCTGGGCAATCTGCTTGAACGCATCGAGCTCGATCTGTCCCTGGAAATAGGCCCCATTCAGAACGACCCGGTGTTCTTCGGCGGCCCGGTGCAGACCGACAGGGGGTTCGTGCTGCACACGCCCAAAAGCGAATACAGCTCCAGCATAGAGCTGGGCGAGGTCGCCCTGACCACCTCGCGCGACGTGCTGCAGGAAATCGCGCAAGGGCACGGCCCGGTGCAGGTTCTGGTCACGCTGGGCTACGCGGGCTGGGGCGCGGGACAGCTGGAAAGCGAAATCGCGCAAAATGCCTGGCTCAATACCCGGGCTTCGATGGATATCCTGTTCGAGACCAGGCCCGAGCAGCGGTACGAGGCCGCCCTGGGGCTGCTGGGAATCGACTCGTCCATGCTGACGGGCGACGCCGGGCATGACTGATGCGGTCCCCGAGGAAACCCTGCTGGCGTTCGACTACGGGGTCAGGAAGATTGGCGTGGCCATAGGCAATACCTTGACGCGCCAGGCGCGTCCGCTCGACGTCTTGTTGGCCGCAACGCGCGAACAGCGCTTCGCGGCCATCGCCCGGCTGGTTCGGGACTGGGCTCCCGACCGGGTCGTGGTGGGGCTGCCGCTGACGCTCGATGGCGGCGAACAGTACGCCAGCCTGCGATGCCGGCGGTTCGCCAACCAGTTGCGCGGCCGTTTCGCGCTGGAGGTCGAACTGGTCGATGAGCGTCATTCCAGCATGCAGGCGCAGCAGGCGTTGGGCACCCACCAGGCCGACGACGCGATGGCGGCGGCGATCATCCTGCAGCGGTATTTCGACGCGCTGGATGCGCGGGCCGCGCGCGGATCGATGAAATAGCCGTCTTGGGGAGAACCCGGCTTGGGTGTTTTTCTGTTTGCCGTTCGACTCTGCGCCCTGATCGTCTGGATTTTTCTGGGCCTGCTTTGCGTCACTGTTTTCTATCCGTTTGCACGGGCCGCGACGCGCTGCGCCGTGACGCGGCGCTGGTCGGGCGCGCTGATGTTCCTGTGCGGGATAAAAATCCGCATCCAGGGGCGGCCGGCCCTGGATGCGCCCGCGCTATGGGTGGCGAATCACGTGTCGTGGGCGGATATCTTCGTCCTGAACAGCGTGCGCTGCGTATCGTTCATCTCCAAGAGCGATGTGCGCGCCTGGCCGGTGATCGGCTGGCTGGTCGCCGGAGCCGGCACCGTGTTTCTGGACCGGGGACAGCGCCATGCCGTCCGGGGCGTTTCCCAGCAGATGCGCGAACGCTTTGCGCGCGGCGAAGTGGTGGGTCTGTTTCCCGAAGGCACGTCTTCTTCGGGCCTGGACGTGGCGCCTTTTCATTCCAGCCTGTTCGACGCCGCGATTCGCGCCGATGTCGACATACAGCCCGTGGCCTTGCGGTTCATGCACAAGGGGCGGCGCAGCGATTACGTGTCGTTCGTGGGCGATCAGACCCTGGTGCGCAACTTGTGGCTGTTGCTGCGCACGACGGGGGTAGTGGTACAGGCCGAATTCCTGCCCGTCATGGCCAATGACGTGTGCCGCGGCATGGGGCGCGTGAAGACGGCGGAGCGCGCGCGCGCGCTGATTCGCGCCGCGGTCACGCGGCCGTAGCCGGCGCGGCCGGTTCCTTGGCGGGCTTGCGGTATTGCGCGCAGGCGACCTGCACGATTTTCCGGTCGCTCATGCGCATGGCGGTCAGCTTGCCGCCCCATACGCAGCCCGTGTCCAGGCAGACGACGTCGGGCCGGTTCAGCAGTCCCAGGGCGGACCAGTGCCCGAACACCACGGTCACGTCGTTTCGCGTCGCGCGGTCGGGTACGTCGAACCAGGGCATCTGGTCGAGGCCGGATACGGGCTCTCCCTTGAATTTCAGGTCCATGTCGCCATCGGGTCCGCACATGCGCATGCGCGTCAGCGCATTGATGATGACCCGCAGGCGCTTATCTCCCTGGTACGACTCTTTCCAGTTCACCGGCTTGTTGCCGTGCATGTGCTTGAGGTGCCGCTTCCAGTCGGGTCCGCGCAGCGCCGTTTCGACCTCTTGGGCAAGCTCCAGGGTCTTGGTCACGGTCCAGCACGCCAGGACCCCGGCGTGCACCAGCAGATGATGGTGTTCGTAATGCGCCAGGGGGCGCTGCCGCAGCCAGTCTATCAACTGGTCGGCGTCGGGCGCGTTCAGGATGTCGTCCAGGGTGTCGCCATGCGCGCCCGACTTCCCGGGAGGGCGCACCCCGGCCGCCGTGGCCAGCAGGTGCAGGTCGTGGTTGCCCAGGATCGCGGTGGCCCGTTCGCCCAGGGCGATGACCGTGCGCAGCGCGCCCAGGGAATCGGGGCCGCGATTGACCAGGTCGCCGGCGAACCAGAACCGGGCCTGCGGGTCGCCGGCGATATCCGGGTGCGCCAGCAGCGCCTGCAAGGACGCGCAGCACCCCTGCAGGTCGCCGATGATCCAGGTGTCGTGGCCGGTGCTCATGCGGCGGGCTCGGCCCGCAGCCGATGTTTTTGTCTGAAGATACGCACGCCATGCTGGTTTTCCATGAGCAGCAGCGCGCCCAGGGCCAGCAGCAGCACGGCAAGATTGGGCACGATGGCGGTGACCCAGGGATGCCAGTTGCTGAGCATGCCCAGGTTCAGGGCAAGCTGGTTCAGCATGAAAAAGCCCACGCCCAGCAAAATGCCGATGAATACTTTGCTGCCTACGCCTCCGCGGCGGGTCTGCATGAAGCCGATGGGCGCGGCGATGGTCATCATGACCAGCAGCGTGAACGGATAGGCCACCTTGCGCCACAGGGCGACGACCTGGCGCTCGGTCTGCAGGTTGTTGGCCTTGAGATAGCCGATGTAGTCCAGGAGGTCGGCGATGGACATGCGCTCGGGGGTCAGTATGCGGGCGATCAGGCGATCCGGAGTCAGGGTGGTGGACAGCACCCGCCGGGCCAGGGTGTCGACTTTGGTCACGGGCGAGGGCGGGGGCTTGGCGCCGGCCAGGGCCGAGACGGCCTTGTCGTCTATCGTGTTTTCGGTGACCTGGTCCAGCACCAGCTTGCTGTGGCCGAAGCGGCCGGCCTTGGCTTCCGAATACCGGATGAGGCGGTGTTCTTTATTGAATTCGTAGACCACGATGCCGCTGACGCCGCCGTTGGCTTTCAGGTGCTTGATGTTGATGATGCGCGTGCCGCCGTTGTCGGGGCTGGTTTCCTTGAACCAGTAGCCGCTGTTCAGGCGCCCGCCGTCGGAGCGTCCCAGCATCACCAGATTGGCTTCGCTGGATTTGATTTCCGCCGCGGGCGTGACGATTTCGGACAGGAAGAACGCGCCTATGACCAGGGGAATGGTGATGGCCCAGAGCATGGTCAGCAGCTTCAGGCCGCTGACGCCCGATACGCGCAGGATGACCAGTTCGTTGCGCTGGGCCAGTCCGGCCAGGGCCAGGATGGCGCCGATGAGCAGGCCTATGGGCAGCAGGTCGTACAGGCGCGTCGGGATGGCCAGGGCCTGCAGGTAGAACAGATTGAGCAGCGAGAAGTTGGCGCTGACGCTGTCCAGGTCGTCGATCAGGGCGAAAAACGTGAACAGTCCGACCAGCGCCACCAGGACGACGGCGCAGGATCGGTAGATTTCACGGGCGAGATAACGGCGGGCAGTACGCATCGGGGGGCCACAAGGCAGGCATGAGCCGCCATTTTAGTGCAGGCGTGGGATGTCCACCAGGCGCATGCGATGTTCGATGATGCGCGCACGCGCATGCAGGTACGATGAGTTGCGGTGATCGCCGAAGTAGTCCGGGTTGGGCAGCATGGCGGCCAGTTGGGCCGCTTGCGCCGGATTCAGGCGCGCCGCGCTGATGTGGTAGTAGTGCCGGGCCGCGGCCTCGGCGCCGAATATATTGCCGCCCCATTGCGCCAGGTTCAGGTAAAGGTCCAGTATGCGCTGCTTGTCCATGACGAATTCGATCATGTACGCCAGGATCAGTTCCTGGCCTTTGCGCAGGTACGTGCGCGAGCCGGACAGAAACAGGTTCTTGGCCAGTTGCTGGGTAATGGTCGAGCCGCCGCGCCGCTTGCTTCTGCCCAGTTCTTCCTGGCGCTGGTTGTATTCCCACGCCTTGCGTATCGCTTCCCATTCGACCCCGTCGTGATCGACGAAGTTGGAATCTTCCGATGCGATCACGGCGCGCTTCAGGTTGGTGCTGATCTGGCCGTACGGCACCCATTGCTGCTGCAGGCTGGCCGACGGATGCTTGACGCGCAGCTCGGCCAGGGTGGTCCGCATGAAGGCGCTGCTGCCGGGGTTGTTGAACCTGAACCAGACGATCATGGCGAACAGGCCCAACTGGTAAAGAAGCAGCGCGGACACGGCAACGACGACCGCCGCGCGGATAACGCCTGGTCTTTTTCCGCCTTTGTTTTTCTTGCCGGGTTTCATTGACTTGCAGTTTGCAACACTTGTCGCAAGGCTGCAAGCACGGGAGCCGTGTCGGGTTGGCGCTGGTGCCATATCTGGAAGCTGGCCGAGGCCTGCGCCACCAGCATGCCCAGGCCGTCGGAGACGATGCCGGCCCCCAGACCGGCGGCCTGCCGCATGAACGGCGTGGGCTGCGCGCCGTAGACCAGGTCGTAGGCCAGGGCTTGCGGCGCATAGTCCGCGCCGGGTGTCTGCGGCGCTTGTCCGCTCAGGCTGGAGGACGTGGCGTTGATGACGATGTCCCACCGGCCGGCGGCGGCCCCCAGGCCGCCAGACGAGACCCTGGCCGAAACCCGCGGCGCGGCGTCCCGGATATGCCGGCATAGGTCGTCGGCTCGCGGTTCGTGCCGATTGACGATATGCAGCCGGTCGCAGCCGGCGTCCAGCAGCGGGAAGACCAGGCCCCGCGCCGCGCCGCCGGCGCCCACCAGAAGGATTTTCTTGCCGGCGGGCGATACGCCCAGGCGCTGGAAGTCCAGCAGCAGGCCGGCGCCGTCCGTATTGGATCCGTGCAGCGCGCCGTCGCGCCGCCACAAGGTGTTGACGGCGCCGGCCATCCGGGCCCTGTCGTCCAGGTGGTCCCGGGCCAGGGCGCAGGCTTTTTCCTTGAAGGGAACCGTCACGTTCATGCCCGTCCCGCCGCCGGCGAAGAATTCCTTCACCACCGTCTCGAAGTCCGCGTCTTGCGCCAGTATCGCGTCGTAGCGCAGGGGCAGCTCCGTCTGTTGCGCGAACATCTGATGGATGAACGGGGAGCGGCTGTGCGCGATGGGGTTGCCTATGACGGCGCAGATCCGCGCGGCGTGATTCGGTTTCATGGCGTGATGCCCGTTAGCTGGCTGTTGACGAAGTGCCAGGTGCGCGTAATGGCCAGGACATCGGTATGCCTGGCAATGGCGTCCGGCAGAGGCGGGAATGGCGCGGCCAGTTGCACGATGCGCCTGGCGGCCGAATTCAGTATGGCGTATTTGGACGGCTTGTCGATTTCCATGCGCAGCAGTTCCCCGTTCCTGCCTATGTACACGGTCATCTGCAACTGGCCGTAGACTTTGCCGCGGGCCTGTTCGGGATAGTGCTCCGTGCCCAGCAGTTCGATCCGCTTGCGCCAGGCCTCGACGTATTGCGCGTAGGGCACGGACTGGGTCGAAGGCGCGACGAACTGCTGCCGGGGCTGGGCGTTGTAGCGTTCGATCGCCGCCTTCAGCGCGCTGATCTGCGCGTTCAGGATCCGGCTTTCCTGGTCCAGGTCGTCGGCGCCGGTGTCGCTCGATTCCTGGGGCGTGTGCTGCGCCACCCGGGCCAGCAGGGCTTGCTGTTTCGACTGCAACTGGACGAACAACTGCTGCTGCTCTTGTTCCAGTTGCGACTGGCGCTTGCGCAAGGCCGCCAGGACCACCTGATCGGGGCTTTGGTCGGTGGTGCGCGGCAAGGGCGAGGAGGCGTGGCCCGCCGCGGCGTTGCCGCCGCCGTTGATCTGGTTCTGGGCCGCCAGCCTGGGCTTGATGGGGGCCTGTCTGGTGCGCGCGTTCACCAGCACCACTTCCAGCGTTCTGTCCGGCGGCGCCGGCGGCCTGTGGCTGAAATGGATGGCGAGGATGGCGGCATGTATGCAGAGCGACAGCAGCAGGGCGACGCGCATGTGGCCCCTGTCCCGCGTTTCCTTGTCCGCGGGCCCCAGTGTTTCGAACGAGGAGGTGGGGGCTAGTGCGTTCAAACCGGAAGCCGCGGCTCAGGTGGCCGCTGTCTCAAGGTATCGGCAATCCAGCTCCAGCCTCAGCTCGTCGTAGCCTGAAATGCCAAGATTGACCGTCTGGCCGCGCTCCAGCGCGGGCATGCCGTGTACCCGTACGACCAGCGGCGCGCAGTCTAGGCGCACCAGATCGTCCCGCAGGACCGTGGCCGTCACGTTCTGTATGCCTTGTTGCTGCAGCCAGCGCATGCACCAGTAGCGCTCCATGGTGTCCTGGTAGCCGTTCCAGGCGGCGTATTGGGCGTCGAACGCGCTGATGATGGCGAACAGGTCGGCATCCTTGGGCTTGAAGGGCGCGACCAGGCGCGCCGATACGCCATGCTCCACGGTGGCCAGAAGCTGCCACTGGTTGACCAGGTCGACGTAGCGGCGCAGCGGCGAGGTGCACCAGGCGTATTGCGGCACCCCGATCGCCTCGTGCGGCAGGGCCTGGGTCGACATGCGCACCCGGCCCGCCTGTTGCGACCGGTAGATGCCGGGCACGCTGTGCTGCGCCAGCAGGCCGCCCCACAGGTTGTTCGTCAGTATCATGTATTCGGCCACCAGGCGGTCCAGGGGGGCGTTGCGCCGGCGCGGCACCAGGGTAACCCGCGCGTCCGGGTCGTCGGGGGCGCCGTCCAGATAGAACGAGTAATCCACCCGGTTGTTGTTTTCCGGCTTGCCGCGAACCTGTTCGCGCGCGGCGGCGAGATGGCCGGCCAGCCGCCACAGCGGGCGCAGCCAGTCGCCGTAGGGCAAGGCGGCGGCCGGATCGTTCAACGCCGCTTCGGTGACGTGTTCGTCCAGGTGGTTGTGGCGCAGGTTTTCGCGCACCTGTATGCGCTCCAGCCGGGTTTCGGTCGAGGCGACGGCGCCGTTCTCCAGGCTGGCCCGCACGTACAGCGACAGGGCGGGCCGGGCCTGGCCCGCGTCCAGCGAAAAGGCCTGGATGATCTCGTCGGGCAGCATGGGAATTTTTTGCCCCGGCGCATATACCGTCGACATCCGCGCTCGCGCCATGTCGTCCAGTTCGCCGCCCCGCTCGATGGCCAGGCCCGGGACGGCGATGTGTATGCCCACCTGCACCATGTCGCCGTCGAGCAGGGCGACCGACAGGGCGTCGTCGACTTCGTTCGTGGTGATGTCGTCCACCGAATAGGCCAGGACGTCGGCCAGGGGCAGTTCGGCGCCGGTGTTGCCGGGCTGGACACCAGGCAGCCGGGTGCCCCGCGGAAAGTGTTCCGCCAGGAAGCGCTGCCTGTGCAGCGCCAGCGGATGCGGCCAGGCGCCCGCGTCCAGCAGGACTTTGTCGGGGCTGGAGTTCAACTGGCGCACGGCGGCGTCCAGGGCTTTCCAGGACATGGAGTTCTTGTCGGGCTGCAGCAGCAGGGCGATGGCGGCTTCGGCGATGGGCGCCGGCAATTGACCCGCCACCAGTTGATCGGTCCATTCCTGTTGCTGCTGGGCCTGTTTGCGCTTTTTTTCCATGGCCGCCAGCGCGGCGGCCAGAATATCGGGCGGGGCCGGACGGTAGCATCCTTTGCCGCGCCGGTGGAAGTAGGCCGGGGCACTGTTCAACGCGAAGATCAGGGCCGTTTTTTCCACGGCGTTCGGCGTGTGTCCGAAATAGTCTTCGGCGAACTCGGCGGCCACGAATTCGTCTTGCGGCGCGCATTCCCACAGGAAACCGATGTCCAGCGTGTCGGCCAGCGCCCGCGCCTGCTCCAGCATGGCGCCCGGATCGGGCTGCTCGAAATTGAACAGCACGCTGGCGTTCTTGATTTTGCTGCGCTTGCCCGACTCCGCCTCGACCTGCATGGTCGACTCGCTGGTGGAGAAAATTCGGTCGGCTTTGAAACTGCCGTTGTCTTCGTATAGAACGTACATGGAGACTCGTGAAGGGCGCGCCGGGCGCGCGCCTGGTGAAAGTTCAGGGTGGATCAGGCCGGCGCCAGGGCGAATTCCAGGACCTGGGGCAGGTAGGCCTGGAAATCGGAAAGCCCGTGGTCGCCGCCTTGTATTATCAGTTGCCGGCAGCCGCCGAACCAGTCCGCCATTTCCCGCCAGTCCAGCAGTTCGTCGCCGGTCGCGGCAAGCAGGAAGTAGCGGTCGGGACGGGCCGGGCGGCTGGTCGCCATTTCCGCCAGCTCGTCTATGTATTCCGGCAGGAACGCGAACGAGCCTTCGCCATGGTATTGCGTGTGCCGGCCGATCTGCGTGGCCAGGTCGCGCGCGGCGTACACGACGGGGTTGAGCAGCACGGCCCGGCATTTCCAGTGCTCGGCCAGGCAATGGGCGTAATACCCGCCCAGGGAAGAGCCGATGACGACCATATCGGTTTCCACGCGCATCGCGCGCTCATCCCGGGCCTGTTCGATCAGGCGGTTGGCCAGGGCCATGGCCTGGCCGGGACTGGGAGGCAGTTGCGGGCACAGCCAGTCGCCGGACAGCCCGCGCGCCTGCAGGGCCTGCGCCATCAGCGTGGCCTTGAACGATTGGGGCGAAGACCGGAAGCCGTGCAGGTACAGGATCAAGATGGGTTCTCCAGGCGATCCAGGATCTTCTGGTGCACTCCGCCGAAACTGCCGTTGCTCATGACGACGATGGTATCGCCGGGACGGCTGGAGGCGGCGATGTCCGCCACCATGGCGTCCAGGTTGTCGTAGCCGTGCGCGCGCTCGCCCAGCGGCGCCAGGACTTCCTCCGGGTTCCAGCCCAGGGCGTGTTTGCCGCTGCGCGCGCCGAAGCAAAACACCTGGTCCGCCTGCCGCAGGGCGTCGGGCAGCCGGGCCGCCATGGTGCCCAGCTTCATGGTGTTGGAACGCGGTTCGAGCACCGCCGTGATGCGCCCGCCCGCCACATTGCGGCGCACCCCGTCCAGGGTGGTGGCAATGGCGGTGGGATGGTGGGCGAAGTCGTCGAAGACGCGGATGTCGCGGACGGTGCCGCGCAGTTCCATGCGCCGTTTCACGCCACGGAAGCGGCACAGGGCGTCTATGCCCGCCTGCGCCGATACGCCGGCGTGCCGGGCCGCCGCCAGCGCAGCCAGGGCGTTCATCTGGTTGTGCCGGCCGCTCAGGTTCCAGGCGACGGCGCCCATGGCCTGTCCATGGTGGACGACGTCGAACCGTCCGGGCTCGTCGCCGGCGGTTTGCCAGTCCCCCTGGGGACCGAATGTTTCCACCGGCGTCCAGCAGCCTTGCTGCAGGACGCGATCCAGCGCCGGCGACGGGATGCCCCGTATGACGGAACCGGTGGACGGCAGGGTTCGCACCAGATGGTGGAACTGGGTTTCTATTGCGGCCAGGTCGGGGAAGATGTCGGCATGATCATATTCAAGATTGTTCAGGATCGCCGTGCGCGGCCGGTAGTGCACGAATTTCGAGCGCTTGTCGAAAAACGCGGTGTCGTATTCATCGGCTTCGATCACGAACAGCGTTTGCTGGGCGTCGTAGCGCGCCGAAATGCCCAGGTCGCCGGCGATGCCTCCGATCAGGAAATTGGGGGCCAGCCCGGCATGCTCCAGGATCCAGGCCAGCATGGAACTGGTCGTGGTCTTGCCGTGCGTGCCGGCCACCGCCAGCACGTGCTGGCCGCGCAGCACGTGTTCGCCCAGCCATTGCGGGCCCGAGGCGTAGGACAGGCCCTGGTCCAGGATGGCTTCCATCAGCGGGTTGCCGCGGGTCACCACATTGCCCACGATGAACAGGTCCGGCCGCAGCCGCACCTGGTCGGCGTCGAAACCCTCGATCAGGCCGATTCCCTGTTCCTGCAACTGGGTGCTCATGGGTGGGTAGACACCGGCGTCGCAACCTGTGACCGTGTGGCCGGCGGCGCGCGCAATCAGGGCCAGTCCCCCCATGAATGTGCCGCAGATCCCCAGAATGTGTACGTGCATGATGTCCTCCAGGGGCTATTGTAGTGGTTCCAGGGCCCCGGGCGTGGGGCGGGGCGCCGTGCCCGCGCCGTCGCGGTGCTATGATTCCCGCAGTAGCTATATTCATATGTGGGCCATTTGATGAAACGGCGAGATTTCCTCTTCCGCAGCGCGGCGATGACGGCGATTCTGGGCGCGCAGTGGCCGTTGCGCGCCCAGGCCGCCGATTCCTTGTTCGGCCTGGCGCTGCCCGACGCGAACGGAAACCGGCACAAGCTTGGCGATTATCTGGGTACGCCCCTGGTGGTCAATTTCTGGGCAACCTGGTGCCCGCCGTGCGTCAAGGAAATGCCCCAGCTCGATGCCCTGCAGAAAAAATACCCCTCGGTGCGATTCCTGGGGCTTGCCGTCGATACGGCCGCCAACGTCGTGGAATTCACCCGGAAAATCCAGGTTTCGTATCCCTTGCTGATCGTGGGCCACGATGGCATAGACCTGATGCGCAGCCTGGGCGACAAGATGGGCGGGGTGCCGTTTACCGTGGTGTTCGACGCCAAAGGCATGATACGCAACCATGTCATCGGTGAAATCGACCCTGCCGCGTTCGAGCGCATCGTCCAGGGCGTGACCGGCTAAGGCGTCCAAGCGGCAATGCCCGTTTTTGTCAATAAACATTTTGTAAATGGTGTGTGTTTAATGGACAAATAGCGGTTTTTAGCGTAAAAAGGCGGTCTGTCTTTATGAAAAAACCGCAATGGCGCGACACATCCTGGTTCTGCACGGCCCCAATCTGAATCTGCTCGGCACTCGGGAACCGGATGTCTACGGACGTCAGACCTTGGCGGAAATCGACCAGCGCCTGCAGCGGCTGGCGGCGGAAAACGGGGCGCAGTGCCAGTGCTTCCAAAGCAATCACGAAGGTGAACTGGTCGATCGCATTCAGGCCGCGGCCGGCGACCAGACCGACTTCATCATCGTCAATGCGGCGGCCTACACGCATACCAGCGTCGCCTTGCGCGACGCCCTGGCGGCGGTGGCGATCCGCTTCATCGAGGTGCATCTGTCCAATGTGCATCAGCGCGAGGCCTTCCGCCATTTTTCCTATCTGGCCGGCTCCGCCCAGGGTGTGATCGCGGGGCTGGGTCCGTACGGGTACGAGGCGGCGCTGCGCTACGCCCTGAACGCCTAGTCGCCGTTGCGTTGTATGCCTGTTGTTTGAGTTTTGTCGTCATTAATCAACGTTCGCCTTGTCTGGCTATGGCAAGGCGATGTCACGGGAAGCTTGCATGGATCTCAGAAAACTGAAAACGCTGATCGACCTGGTCGCGGAATCGGGGATTGCCGAACTGGAAATCACCGAGGGCGAGGGCAAGGTCAAGATAGTCAAATTCTCGCAAGCGAGCGCCCCGGTGGCCTACGCGCCGCCCGTGCCTCCGCCGCCGGCGGCGGCACCCGCCGAGGCCCCGGCCGCCCCGGCCGTGCCCCAGGGGCATATCGTCAAGGCGCCCATGGTGGGCACCTTCTACCGCTCGCCCAATCCGGGCGCCTCGCCCTTTGTCGAGCTGGGACAGACGGTCAAGGACGGCGAGCCCTTGTGCATCATCGAGGCGATGAAGCTGCTCAACGAAATCGAGGCCGACAAGGCCGGCGTCGTCAAGGAAATCCTGGTCGAAAACGGCGAGCTCGTCGAATTTGGTCAACCCTTGTTTGTAATTGGCTGAATTCATGTTCGAGAAAATCCTGATTGCCAATCGTGGTGAGATCGCGCTGCGCGTGCAGCGCGCCTGCCGCGAAATGGGCATTAAAACCGTGGTGGTCCATTCAGAAGTCGATCGCGAAGCCAAGTACGTGCGCTTGGCCGACGAATCCGTGTGCATCGGGCCGGCGCCGGCGCGCGACAGCTACCTGAACATGCCCGCCATCATCTCGGCGGCCGAGGTTACCGACGCCGAAGCGATTCACCCGGGCTATGGTTTTTTGTCCGAGAACGCCGATTTCGCCGAGCGTGTCGAGAAAAGCGGTTTCGTCTTCATCGGCCCGCGGCCCGAGTCCATCCGCCTGATGGGCGATAAGGTCAGCGCCAAGCGCGCCATGATCGAGGCCGGGGTGCCGGTGGTGCCGGGCTCGGAAGGCGCCTTGCCCGACGATCCGGTCGAAACCCAGCGCATCGCCCGCGAGGTCGGGTATCCGGTCATCATCAAGGCGGCGGGCGGCGGCGGCGGACGGGGCATGCGTGTGGTCTATACGGAAGCCGCGCTGATCAACGCGGTCATCCTGACCAAGTCCGAAGCCGGCATCGCGTTCAATAACCCCGAAGTCTATCTAGAGAAGTTCCTGGAAAATCCGCGCCATGTGGAAATCCAGGTGATGGCCGATGGCGGGCGCAACGCGGTCTGGCTGGGCGAGCGCGACTGTTCCATGCAGCGCCGCCACCAGAAGGTCATCGAAGAGTCTCCCGCGCCGGGCATCGAGCGGCGCGTGGTCGAGCGCATCGGCGAGCGCTGCGCCGAGGCCTGCCGCAAGATCAGCTACCGGGGCGCGGGCACGTTCGAGTTCCTGTACGAGAACGGCGAATTCTATTTCATCGAGATGAACACGCGCATCCAGGTCGAGCACACGGTGACCGAAATGGTCACGGGCATAGACCTGGTGCGCCAGCAGATCCTGATCGCGGCGGGCGAGAAGTTCACGCTGCGCCAGCGCGACGTGCATATCCGGGGGCATGCGATCGAATGCCGCATCAATGCGGAAGATCCGTTCAAGTTCACGCCCAGCCCGGGGCGCATCACCAACTGGCATGTGCCGGGCGGCCCGGGGGTGCGCATGGACTCGCATGTGTTTGGCGGGTACACGGTGCCGCCGAACTACGATTCGATGATCGCCAAGCTGATCACGTACGGCGACACCCGCGAGCAGGCCATCGCGCGCATGGACATCGCGTTATCCGAGATGGCCGTCGACGGCGTGCTGACCAATATCCCCCTGCATCGCGAACTGATGCACGATGCCCGCTTCATCGAAGGCGGTACCAGCATCCACTATCTTGAGCACAAGCTGGCCCAGCGGGCCTGATCTGCTCGCAGCCACGGGGCCGGACGCAAGCCCGGCCCCGTTTTTCATACGGAAACCATCATGCGTGAACTCGTGCTGTTTTGCGCCGAGGCGCAGGCCGAGGCGCTTTCCGATGCGCTGATCGATGCGGGCGCGCTGTCGGTATCGGTCGAAGATGCCGACCGGGACACGGATGCCGAACAGCTTTTGTTCGGCGAGCCCGGGCTCGAGCCCGAGGTCCAGGCATGGCGGCGCAACCGCGTGACGGCGCTGATGGCCGATGGCACCGATCCCGAACAGATACTGGAGCAGGCCCGCGCGCGGATCGACGGGCAGCTCGCGGGGGCCTGGACCGTGCGCGATGTGCCCGATGCCGATTGGGTGCGCCTGACACAGGCCCAGTTCGGCCCCATCCAGGTCGGGCAGCGTATCTGGATCGTGCCCAGCTGGCATCGCGACGACCCGGCCGCGCAGTCCGGTGCCGCGCCCGGCCCCGGCGCGGCCATCCATATCCAGTTGGACCCGGGGCTGGCCTTCGGCACCGGCAGCCATCCCACCACGCACCTGTGCCTGCAATGGCTGGACGAGCATCTGCGGGCGGGGCAGAGCGTGCTGGATTACGGCTGCGGCTCGGGAATTCTGGCCATCGCGGCTAAAATGCTGGGTGCCGGTCCCACCATGGCCGTCGATATCGACGAGCAGGCGGTCGAGGCGGCCCGGTACAATGCACAGGTCAACCGGGTCGAACTCGACGTCCGGCTGCCCGACCAGTCCGATTCGGGGCAGGCGCAGGTGGTGGTGGCCAATATTTTGTCCAATCCGCTGAAGGTGCTGGCGCCCATGCTTGCCCATCGCGTGCTGCCTCATGGACGGCTGGTCTTGTCGGGCGTGCTGGAACGTCAGGCCGACGAGGTTGCGCAGGCCTACGCGCCATGGCTGCCCATGACCGTATGGCGCGCCCAGGCAGGGTGGGTATGCCTGCATGGGCAAAGAAATTGAACCGCTCACGATAGATCCCGCTATGGATTTGGTCACGCGATGTCCCGAATGCGGCGCTACGTTTTCCGCCAGTCTTGCGCAGCTGCAGTTGCGCAAGGGGTACATACGTTGTCCTAATTGCGCGCACATCTTCGATGGTTTCGATGCCGTGGTGCCCGCCGCCGATGCGAAACCCGAAACTCCGGCCGCGGCCGTGCCCCACGTGGTGCGCCAGCGCGGCCAGCGCGCCGGCTCCCACACGGGGGCGGGGCGACGCGCCGAGCCGTCGTTGGGCATGGCCCAGGGCCGGCCCGGGCCCGAAGAACCCAGGATATCCGGCCTTGGCGCCCCGACGGGGCGCGATGCGCCTTTCATCGCCGAACCGCCACAAGACGCCGAGGACTGGGCCGATGCCGGGCCGGTGGTTTCCGCGCCGGGCGGCAGCCGGGACGACGCATACCGTCTTTATGTCGAGCCGCGCACGCTGGAGACGGACGGGGCGCGCGACCAGCCGGATTTTCTCGAACCGGAGGCCGAAGGCCATCGCGGACCGGGATTCTACTTCTGGAGCATCTTGTCGGTTCTTGGGCTGGTCGTGCTGCTGGCCCAATGCCTGTACGTCTATCGGGTCCAGATCGCCAACCAGTTGCCCGCCGTGCGGCCGGTGCTGGAACGGGCCTGCCTGGCGCTGCACTGCCGTATCCCCTATGCGCGCGACATCAACCAGATCGCAATCATGAATTCGTCCTTGCAAGCCAGGCCCGCCTCCGGCGCCGCCGCGGCCGACGCGTCCGGACAGATGGTCTTGCAGGTCACGTTGCGCAACAATCTGGACAAACCGCAGGAATGGCCCACGCTGGTGCTGGATCTGCTGGATTTTTCCGGCACGGTGGTCGTCAAGAAAGACCTGCCGCCGGCCAGCTACCTGTCCGGCGACGCGCTGGGCCATCCGTTCCCGGCGCATGCCGAGGCCATCGCGTCGGTTCCCATCAACATGAACGATGTCAAGGTCAGCGGTTTCCAACTGGCCAAATTTTTCCCCTGAAAGGATGAGCATGTCTGAGAATATTCTGGTTTGCGGGTCGGTGGCGTTCGACACGATCGCGGTGTTCGAGGGGCGGTTCAAGGACCACATACTGGCCGAGAATATCCAGTCCCTCAGCGTGTCGTTCTTCGTGCCGGCCATGCGCAAGGAATATGGCGGCTGCGCGGGAAATATCGCCTACAACCTGAACCTGCTGGGCGCAAAGCCCCTGCCGGTGGGCACGGTGGGCGGCGACGCGGCCGACTACCTGGCTTACCTGAAGGACCTGGGCATAGATACCCGCCTGGTGCGCGTCATACCCGACATGTTCACTCCCCAGTGCTTCATCACCACCGACCTGGACAACAACCAGATCGCCTCGTTTCACCCGGGCGCCATGACGCGTTCGTCCGAGAACGACCTGACCGGCACGCCGGCGGCCTGGGGGATCGTCGCCCCCGACGCCAAGGAAGGCATGTTCGCGCATGCCCAGCGCATGCATGCGCAGAACATACCGTTCGTGTTCGACCTGGGCCAGGCCATGCCTTTGTTCTCGGGCCAGGACATAGACCGGATGCTGGAGCTGGCCAGTGTCCTGACCGCCAATGATTACGAAGCCAGCGTCGTCGAACAGCGCACCGGACGCAGCATGGCCGATATCGCCGCCACGCTCGATGCCGCGGTGGTGACTCGGGGGGCGCAGGGCGCCACGCTGTATGCGCGGGGAGCCCAGACCGACATAGCTCCCGTCAAGCCCGACGCCGTGGTCGACCCCACCGGCTGCGGCGATGCCCACAGGGCCGGGCTGCTGTATGGCCTGGAACAGAAATGGGACATCGCCGACGCCTGCCGGCTGGCCAGTGTCATGGGTTCGATAAAGGTGGCGTCCCAGGGGCCGCAGAATCATAAGCCACAGCGCCGGGAAATTTCCGATCGCCTGCACGATGCGTACGGGCTGACGCTGTAGCCGCCGGGCTTGCCGCGCCGGCCTGCAAAGAGGCCGGCGGCAAGTTGCTACAGCGATTTTTGAGTGATATAACAGATGTTCGGATGCGCAGCCAAATCAATCTTGATGCGGTGCCGTACACGGTTTGTATCAAAAACGATTGTCCTAGGAGGTTCACCCATGAGTTCAACGCACTTGAAGTGCACGGGAATGCGCACAGGCCGGATCCTGGCGGTGGCGGTGCTTGCCGCGTCGGTGTCTGTACTGGCGGGTTGTGCCAACAGGTCCGCATCCAGCTCCGTATACAGCTACGATCAGGCGCAGCACGAACAGATCGTGCGCACCGGCACGGTCGTGTCGGTGCGCAATGTCACCATCCAGAATGCCAAATCGTCCGGGTTCGGCGGCCTGGCGGGCGGCGCCCTGGGCGGTGTGGCCGGCAGCGCGGTGGGCGGCGGCACGGGTAATATCCTGGCCACGGTAGGCGGCGCCATCGCCGGCGCGCTGGCGGGCAATGCCGTCGAAAACCAGACCGGCAAGACCAAGGGCCTGGAGATCACCGTCAAGCTCGATAACGGCGAAACGCGCGTGGTGGCCCAGGCCGCCGACGTGCCGCTCGTGGCCGGCCAGCGTGTGCGCCTGGTCAGCGGCGACGGGCCGACGCGCGTGGTGCCTATGTAATAAGAAGCGCCGCACCGGGCCCGGTGCGAAAAAGCCATGTCGCAAGACATGGCTTTTTTTGTACCGCTGTTTCTTGCGGGAACGATGGCGGCTACAGGCCGAACAGGGTATAGGCCAGATGCCCCAGGAAGATCATGGCGGTTTGCGCCACCACCAGCAAGATCAGCGGGGAAAAATCGATGCCGCCGGTATTGGGCAGCATGCGGCGTATGGGGTCGAGCAGCGGCGCGGTGCAGGTATGCAGCACGGCCATGATGGGCGCCAGCGGATTGACCCACGAGAGCACGGCTTGAATCAGCGTTACCCACACGATGACGTTGAAGGCCCATTTCAGGCAGGTGATGGCTGCCGCCAGGGCGGCCGGCCCCAGTATGTCCGGCGAGATCAGGCCCGTGTGCAGCAGCCAGATCAGGATCAGTTGCACAAAAGCGGTAAGCCAGCATGCAAGCAGGCTGGGCCAGTCGGCGCGGTGGCCCGGGCGGATGACGTGCCGCAAGGGCTGGACCAGCCAGTTGGTGATGCGCAGTATGGCCTGGGAATATGGGTTGAACGGATGCAGGCGGATCGCGTGGATCCAGGCGCGGATGACCAGCGCGATCCCGAAAAGGGAAAACACCGTGTTGATGAGAAAGTCCAAAGTGTCGCCGAACATAGTGTGGTGGTGGGATGTTTTTATAAAGCCACATTGTCGCATGACTGAAATGTCATGGCATCAGGCAAAAAAAACCGCCCTGACAAGCAGGGCGGTTGGCGATTCTTGTGCTCGTGGCATATCGTTTAAGCCTTTCGGCGCATCGACACCCCACGAGCGGGCGGTTGTTAAGGACGACCGCCGGTAGGAAAAGGCCAGGATGCGGCCGGGTTGGGCGCTGGCTTGGCGGCCGGGGCCGCTACGCTGGCTTTGCTGGCCTTCGCCGCGGCTTTTGCCGAGGCTTTCTTGGCGGGCGCTTTTTTAGCGGCAGCCTTTTTAGCGGGCGCTTTCTTGGCAGGCGCTTTCTTGGCAGGCGCCTTTTTGGCGGCGGCTTTCTTGGCGGCTGGCTTCTTGGCTGCCGCTTTTTTCACGGCCTTCTTGGCTGCCGGTTTTTTGGCTGCGGCTTTCTTGGCAGGCGCCTTTTTGGCAGCGGCTTTCTTGGCCGGTGCTTTTTTAGCCGCCGCTTTCTTGGCGGGCGCTTTTTTCACGGCCTTCTTGACGGCTTTTTTGGCGACTGCTTTTTTCGCCACCGTCTTCTTGGCCGCGGCTTTCCTGGCTACTGTCTTCTTTGCCGGGGCTTTTTTGGCGACTGCTTTTTTCGCTACGGTTTTCTTCGCGGCGACTTTCTTTGCCGGGGCTTTCTTGGCTACCGGTTTTTTCGCGACTGCTTTTTTAGCAGCCGCTTTCTTTACGGCTTTCTTGGCTGTGGCCATGGTAATGCTCCTTGATATAGCGTCGTAGAGAACATTCACCCATTTGATATGGCCCCCACCAAAAGGGCGCGACCCATCTCAAATGGCGCAAGCGTGCAACACATACTGCATTGCACGCTTAAGAGTCTAACGTAATGATGCTATCAATTCCAAGCATTATTCCCAGCTAAGTGCTCCGCCGGTTTGATATTCGATGACTCGGGTCTCGAAAAAGTTGCGCTCTTTCTTCAGATCGATCATCTCGGCCATCCATGGAAATGGATTTTCCTGTTGCGGGAAAAGTGGTTCGAGACCGATTTGCTGGCAGCGCCGGTTGGCGATGAATCGCAAATACGACTTGAACATCGATGCGTTCAGACCGAGGACTCCGCGAGGCATGGTGTCTTCAGCGTAAGCATATTCAAGGCTTACAGCCTTTTTGAACAATTCGCGGATCTCTTCGCGGAACTGCGTCGTCCACAGATGCGGGTTCTCGAGCTTGATCGTGTTGATCAGGTCGATGCCGAAATTGCAGTGCATGGATTCGTCGCGAAGAATGTACATGTACTGCTCGGCGGCGCCCGTCATTTTGTTCTGACGACCCAGAGCCAGGATTTGCGTAAAACCAACATAAAAGAACAAACCTTCCATCAGGCAGGCGAAAACGATCAGCGATTTAAGCAATGTCTGATCGGCTTCGGGCGTGCCCGTCTTGAAATTTTTGTCGGCGATGGCGTTGATGAACGGGATCAGGAATTCGTCTTTGGCGCGTATCGAGGGGATCTCGTTGTACGCGTTGAAGATTTCCGATTCGTCCAGGTCCAGGCTTTCGACGATGTACTGGTAGGCATGCGTGTGGATGGCTTCCTCGAATGCCTGGCGCAGCAGGAACTGGCGGCATTCCGGCGCGGTGATGTGCCGGTATGTGCCCAGGACGATGTTGTTGGCGGCCAGCGAGTCGGCCGTGACGAAAAAGCCCAGGTTGCGCTTGACGATGCGGCGCTCGTCTTCGGTCAGGCCCTCTGGGTTCTTCCACAGGGCGATATCGCGCGACATGTTGATTTCGGACGGCATCCAGTGGTTGGCGCAAGTGGCCAGGTATTTTTCCCAGGCCCATTTGTACTTGAACGGCACCAGCTGGTTGACGTCGGTCTTGCCGTTGATGATGCGCTTGTCCGAAGCGCGCACCCGCGCGGCGTCGGCGCTTGGGGTTGCGGCGGCCGCGGGGGGCGTTGCGGCGGCTGTTGCCGCGGATGACGGGATGGGGGCGTCGTCGGCGACGCCGGCCGTGCGGACGGCGGGTGCCTGGGGTGCCGGCTGAGCCGGCGTGGCTTGCAAGGAGGAGTCTTCCCAATTCAGCATGATGTGGTCTCGTGTAGGGTTCGTCGGGTTACTGGCAGGCTTCGCATTCTTCGAAACCTTCGTCGCCAGGCCTCATGGTGCAGACCGCTCCCAGGACTTCGGGTTCGGGCAGGGATGCCGCGGCGGCGGCCGCAAGCCCCGAGTCCTGGCCCGAGGAAACCGAGTTCAGCTCGCCGCCGCGCCCGGTGGATTTTTCAGCATTGGTGGCGCTGCTGGACCGCAGGTAGTACGTGGTCTTCAGGCCGCGCACCCACGCCAGCTTGTAGGTATCGTCGAGCTTCTTGCCGGATACGCCTTTCATGAAGATGTTCAGCGATTGCGCCTGGTCTATCCATTTCTGGCGGCGCGAGGCGCATTCGACGATCCAGCGCGGGTCGATTTCGAACGCCGTGGCGTACAGCGCGCGCAGGTCGGCGGGAATGCGGTCTATGCGGGCCAGGCTGCCGTCGAAATACTTCAGGTCGGCGACCATGACCTCGTCCCACAGGTTGCGTTCTTTCAGGTCGCGCACCAGGTAGTCGTTGACGACCGTGAATTCGCCCGAGAGATTGGACTTGACGTACAGGTTGCGGTACGTGGGTTCGATGCAGGGCGAGACGCCGATGATGTTGGCGATGGTGGCCGTGGGGGCTATTGCCACGCAATTCGAGTTGCGCATGCCGTGCTGGCGGATATGCGTGCGCAGGGAATCCCAGTCCAGCGTGCTGCTGTCGTCGACGTCGACGTAGCCGCCGCGCTCGTCGCGCAGCAGGGCCAGGGTGTCCTGGGGCAGGATGCCGCGGTCCCACAGCGAGCCCTTGAAGCTGGCGTAGTGGCCGCGTTCGGCGGCCAGCTTGCTGGACGCCCAGTAGGCGTAGTAGCAGGCGGCCTCGGTCGAGCGGTCGGCGAATTCGACCGCATCGTCCGAGCCGAAAGGCACGCGCATCAGGTGCAGGCAATCCTGGAAGCCCATGATGCCCATGCCGACGGGCCGGTGGTGCACGTTGGAATTGCGGGCCTTGGGCACGGCGTAGTAATTGATGTCGATGACGTTGTCCAGCATGCGCATGGCCGTGGTGATGGTGCGCTGCAGCTTGTCGTGGTCCAGCACGTACCGGCCGTCGGCGTCCTGCTTCAGGTGCGCGGCCAGGTTGACCGAGCCCAGGTTGCACACGGCGATCTCGGTGTCGTTGGTGTTGAGCGTGATCTCGGTGCACAGGTTGGAGCTGTGCACCACGCCCACGTGCTGCTGGGGCGAGCGGATGTTGCAGGGGTCTTTGAAGGTGATCCAGGGATGGCCGGTTTCGAACAGCATGGACAGCATCTTGCGCCACAGCGACACGGCGGGGATTTTCTTGAACAGGGGCAGATCGCCGCGCGCGGCCTTTTCTTCATAGGCGGTGTAGGCCTGTTCGAAGGCGCGGCCGACCTTGTCGTGCAGGTCGGGCACGTCGGACGGCGAGAACAGGGTCCATTCGCTGTTTTCCATGACGCGTTTCATGAACAGGTCGGGAATCCAGTTGGCCGTATTCATGTCGTGGGTGCGTCGGCGTTCGTCGCCGGTGTTCTTGCGCAGGTCGAGGAATTCCTCGATGTCCAGGTGCCAGGTTTCCAGGTAGGCGCAGACCGCGCCCTTGCGCTTGCCGCCCTGGTTGACGGCCACGGCCGTGTCATTGACGACCTTCAGGAACGGGACCACGCCCTGGCTTTCGCCATTGGTGCCCTTGATGTGGCTGCGCAGCGCGCGCACCGGGGTCCAGTCGTTGCCCAGGCCGCCGGCGTATTTGGCCAGCAGGGCGTTTTCCTTGATGGCATCGTAGATGCCCACCAGGTCGTCGGACACGGTGGTCAGGTAGCACGACGACAACTGCGAGTGCAGCGTGCCGGAATTGAACAATGTGGGCGTGGAGCTCATGAAGTCGAACGAGGACAGCACCTGGTAGAACTCGATGGCCCGGGCCTCGCGGTTGATTTCGTTGAGCGCCAGGCCCATGGCCACGCGCATGAAGAAGATCTGGGGCAATTCGATGCGGCGCCCGCGCGCATGCAGGAAGTAGCGGTCGTACAGGGTTTGCAGGCCCAGGTAGGTGAACTGCAGGTCGCGTTCGTGATTGAGCGCGGCGCCCAGCTTGTCCAGATCGTATTGCGCCAGTTTTTCGTCGAGCAGGTCGTTTTCTATGCCCAGCTTGATGAAGTGCGGGAAGTAGTCGGCATAGCGCGTGGCCATGTCGGCCTGCGAGGCTTCCCCGCCCAGGACTTCCTTGCGTATGGTGTGCAGCAGCAGGCGGGCCGCGACCTGGCTGTACGAGGGTTCGGTCTCGATCAGGGCGCGCGCCGACAGAATGGCCGACTTGAATACTTCGTCTACCGGTATGCCGTTATACAGGTTCTTGACGGTTGCCTTCAGGATCAGGTCGGCGTCGATGTCGTGGGGCAGGTTCAGGCCGGCCTCGGCGATGGTGGTGCGCAGCTGGGCCAGGTCCAGCGGGCGTTCGATGCCGTTGTCGGTGACGTTCAACGTGGCCTGTTCGACGGGGGCCTGGGCCTGGGTGTCGCGGGCGCGTTCCTGCGCGCGTTTCTCGCGGTACAGCACGTAGGCGCGGGCCACGTCGTGTTCGCCGGAGCGCATCAGCGCCAATTCGACCTGGTCCTGGATTTCCTCGATGTGGAATGTGCCGCCGCTGGGGCGGTTGCGCACCAGCGACTGGACCGCGCGGGCGGTAAGTGTTTCGACCAGTTCGCGCACACGCGCCGAGGCGGCGCCCTGGCCGCCGTTGACGGCCAGGAAAGCCTTGGTCATGGCGATGGCGATCTTGCCGGGCTCGAAGCCCACGACCGCGCCATTGCGCCGGATGATGCTGAAGTTATGCCATTGGCTGGGAGGGGCGGCCTGGGCCGAGGCGGGGCTGTTGACGGGGGCGGTAGCGTTCCCGGCTTCGGCGGTCTGTGTGGTTTGCATGAGTGCTCCTGGCTAAGAAAAGCGCGTTGGCAGGCGCGCCTGACGGCATGTTGAACGTGGCGGCGAAAGGCCTAGGCAGCCTGCTTCAGGCTGGATCGCTAAAACCTTGATTTTTTTGGATAAACCACTATATGTAGTGGTGAGTTCTGTTCTTGTGTACTAATTGTAGTGCCCGATTGCCGGTGAATCAAGCCCGGAAAATGCTCTTTTTTGTGTCTATATATATAGCGGGGCAAGCCGCCTTCCCCGCGCCTTCCGGGTGCCGGAACGCCTGGTCGAAGTCGTGTTCCAGCTGTTCGAGCCGTTCATCGTAGCGCTCGATGGCGGCGTTCTTGACATGGCCGAAGCCGCGGATCATGTCGGGCAGGGCGGCGATTTCCAGCGCGATCGGGAAAGTGTGCCGGTCCAGCCTGTCGAGCAGGGCCAGGATGGCGTCGCGGTACTGCCGGACCAGGCGCCTTTCGGTCTTGCGCTCGGCGCTGTGGCCGAACGGGTCGAACCACGTGCCGCGCAGGCGCTTGCCCCAGGCCAGGACACGGAAAGCTTTTTCCATGCCCGGGCCGAACGTCATTTTGCGCGGAATGCCGGTCAGCGGGTCGCGTCTGGCCAGAAGAGGCGGGGCCAGGTGGAATTGCAGGGTGAAGCCCTCTTCGAACCGGGCGTGCAGTGTCTTGCGGAATTCCCCATTGGAAAACAGGCGGGCCACTTCGTATTCGTCCTTGTAGGCCATGAGCTTGTGCAGCGAACGGGCGACCCGGGGCGCCAGCGCCGGCCTGGAACCGGGGCGCAGGGCCTGTTCGGCCCGCAGCACGGCCCGCACCGTGTCGGTGTATTGCCTGGCGTAGCCGGCGTCCTGGTAATCGGTCAGGTCGGCGCGGCAGCGCGCGACGATGGTCTCCAGCGATTCGGGAAACGCGACGATGTCGGGCTGTCCGGCCGGGCGCCGCATCCGGTCCAGCGCCTCGGGCCGCCAGGCGGCGATGCGTCCAAGCTCGAAGGCGTCGCGGTTGGCCTCGACGGCCACGCCGTTCAGTTCGATGGCCCGGTCCAGCGCCTGCCTGGAAACGGGGATGGCGCCGCGCTGCCAGGCGAAGCCCAGCATCATCATGTTCGAGAATATGGCGTCGCCCTTGAAGGCCTGGGCCAGCGCGTGGGCGTCGATGGAACGCGTATTGGCCTCTCCGGCGATGCGGCGTATGCCGGCCACCATGCCCGATGGGTCCAGCGCCGTGTCCCGGTCGTGGATGAATTCGGCGGTGGGGGCCAGGTAGGTGTTCACCGTGACCTGGGTCGACGCGGGTTTGAGCATGGCCGCGATGTCGGGCCTGGAGGCGGCCACGATGTCGCACAGGATGGCCACATCGGCCTGCCGCGCATCGATGCGCACCGCCGCACTGGACCGGGCATTGCAGGACAGGCGGATATGGCTGACCACGGCGCCGCCTTTCTGGGCCAGTCCGGTGACGTCCAGCGTCGAGGCGCCGCGCCCCTCGAGATGCGCGGCCATGGAAAGAATGGCGCCTATGGTGACCACGCCGGTGCCGCCTATGCCGGTCACCAGTATGTTGCAGGTGTCGTGGCGGGCTTGAACCCCGGGCTCGGGCAGTTCCTGGCGCAGGGCTTGCAGCCTGGCCTGGTCGTCGGGCGTGCGCACGCGGGCGCCATTGCGCGGCTTGGCGCCCAGCACCGATACGAAACTGGGGCAGAAACCGTCGGCGCAGGAATAATCCTTGTTGCAGCTGGACTGGTCTATGGCGCGCTTGCGCCCGAAAGGCGTTTCCACTGGAACCAGCGACAGGCAGTTCGATTGCGTGCCGCAGTCGCCGCACCCTTCGCATACGGCGGTGTTGATGAACAGGCGGCGCGGCGGGTCCGGATAGGTGTTCTTCTTGCGCCGGCGCCGTTTTTCCGCCGCGCAGGTCTGGTCGTGGACCAGGACCGTGACGCCTTCGATCTCGCGCAGTTCGCGCTGCAGCCGGTCCAGTTCGTGCCGGTCGTGCACCGTGACGCCCTGGGCCAGCGGCACGCCCCGGTATTTGTCGGGTTCGTCCGTGGTCACGACCACGCGCGCGACGCCCTCGCCCAGCATCTGCCGGCAGATCTGCGGCACCGACAATTTGCCGTCCACGGGCTGGCCGCCGGTCATGGCCACCGCGTCGTTGAACAGGATCTTGTACGTGATGTTCGCACCCGCCGCGACCGCCTGGCGTATGGCCAGGTAGCCCGAATGGAAGTACGTGCCTTCCCCCATGTTCTGGAATACGTGCGGCGTCTTTACATATGGCGCCAGTCCGATCCAGTCGGCGCCTTCCCCGCCCATCTGGGTCAGGCCGCTGGTGCCGCGGTCCATCCAGGTGGCCATGTAGTGGCAGCCCACGCCGGCCAGGGCCTGGCTGCCTTGCGGCACCTTGGTCGAGGTGTTGTGCGGGCAGCCCGAACAGAAATACGGGCGCCGCGACAGCGCGCCGGCGTGCTTAGGTTGCATCGGCATCGCCGCGGGAGCCTCGGGTTCGTCCAGCGCGATGCCCGCCGAGTCCCGCAGCCAGCGGCGCAGCGCCCCGGCCACTTGCGATGGACACAACTGCCCCTGGGCCGGGACCAGATCGCGCCCTTGCCGGTCGCGCTTGCCCTGCATGATGGGGCGCCGGGCGTTGTTGAACAGGAGTTCTTTGATCTGGTTTTCGATGATGGGGGCTTTTTCTTCCACGACCAGGATATGGTCCAGGCCCCGGATGAATTCGTTCAAGCCTTCTTCGTCCAGGGGCCAGGTCAGGCCGACCTTGTAGTGGCGCAGCCCGGGCAAGGCCGATGCGCCGCCCGCCTGACGCAGCGCGGCCAGGGCGTCGAGCGTGTCCAGGCTGGCCTTGCCCGTGGTGACGATGCCCAGCGTGGCGCCCGGCGCCGGTTCGATCAGGCGGTCCAGGCTGTATCGCCGCGAAAAAGCCCGCACGGCCACCAGCCGTCGGGCCATGCGTTCTTCCATGGCCGGCGACAGGAATTCGCGCGCGCTGTATGGCAGCGCGCCGTCATGGGCGTCGTCCGGTCCGCCGTGAAAATCGGGAACGGGCCGAAGCTCGAACGAGCGGCCGCTTTCGACCGTTTCGGTAATGGCCTTGAACGCCACCCATGCGCCGCTGTAGCGCGACAGCGCCCAGCCCCACAGGCCGAAGAGCTCGTATTCCTCGATCGACGCGGGGTTGACGACCGGGATGCTCCAGCCGATCAGGGATGTCTCGCTGGCGTGGCCTATGGAAGACGATGCGGCGGTGTGGTCGTCGCCCACGATCAGCAGCACGCCGCCGTTGCGCGAAGCCCCCGCGGCATTGCCATGATGCAGCGCGTCGCCGGCCCGGTCCAGCCCCGGGCCTTTGCCGTACCACATGCCGAATACGCCGTCCACGTTGCGGTCGGCGCGCGCGCCGGCCTGCTGGGCGCCCATCAGCATGGTGGCCGCCATGTCTTCGTTGATGGCGGGCAGGAACCGGATGTTCGCGTCCCGCAGCGGGGCTTGCGCGCGCCACATGGCCATATCCACCCCGGCGAGAGGCGAACCGCGATAGCCGGTGACGAAGCCGGCCGTGCGCAGGCCGCGCCCGGCATCGCTGCGCCGCTGCGTCAGCAGCAGGCGGGCCAGGGCTTGCGGCCCCGACAGGAATACGCGTCCCGATGTGGCGGTCAGGTTGTCGGTGAGCCGGTATCGGGTGTCCAGGGTGGCGCCGGGCATGAACTGTTCCTATCGTGTCTCTGCTGCTTCCATGATAGGTTTTCGGCGCTGCCGTGTTATTGCGTTCTTCCAGCGTAAAATCCCTTTATTACGAAATGAATGTTTCGTTAAAGGACATGCAATGGATAAAATTGATTTGAAAATCCTGGGACACCTGCAAAAACACGGACGAGCCTCCGCGCAGCAGGTGGCCGATGCGGTCGGCCTGTCCGCGGCCCCCGTGTGGCGCCGGATCAAGGCGCTGGAATCGGACGGCGCGATACTGGGCTATTACGCCCGGGTGAATCGGGGCAAAGTGGGCCTGCCCGGGTGCATGTTCACGCAGATCAGCCTGGAGCGGCATTCGTCCGAGATCGTTGATAATTTCATACAGGCCGTGCGCGGCGCGCCGGAAATCCTGGAGTGCTACGCCGTGACCGGCGATGCCGATTTCCTGCTGAAAGTACTGGTGGAAAGTTCCGAGGCCTACGACGATTTCCTGCACCGCTTCCTGTTCAACCTGCCGGGCGTGCGCCAGACGCGCACCATCGTCGCGCTGCGTGAAATCAAGCACGAGGTCGAACTGCCGCTTGCCTCGTAGACGGCGTCTTACCAGTGCAGGAAGAACATGGCCTTGGCCAGGAACACGATGCCTATCATGTGCAGGAAGACGCTGACGTGAATGCGCTTGAAGTGGCGGGTTTTCAGCCGGCCCTTGGCGCCCAGCGTGATGGCGGTGATGAAGTGGGCCAGCACGCTTAACGCCAGAAGGATCTTCAGGCCAAGCAAGGTGGCGAAGCTGCTGGCCAGCGGGTGCGCCAGCGCCGCTCGGTATTGCCAGGCCATGCCTATGCCGGCGCCGTACAGGACGATGATGACGAAAGGCATGAACCGGCGCGCGCGCTGGCCGATGGCGATTTCCACCTGGCGCATGGCGTCGCGCGGCACGTGCCGGCGTATGCCTTCAAGCATCAAGACTTCGAAGAACACCGTACCCACGAAGATGAATGCGGCAAACAGATGCAGGACGATCAGGATGGAATGACTCATGATTCCATCATTGTAGGGCGGGGCCGTCCGGCGGCCCGGGATACCACCTCGATAATTGTGGTCTTGGCGGCGCACCGGGCGCCGCGGTTTACGCGATCGCGCCCAGGCGGGCCAGCACGGTTTCGCGCCCCAGGATCGACAGCACCGCGTCTATGGACGGCGTCTGCTTGCGTCCGGTCACGGCCACGCGCAGCGGGATGGCCAGCTTGGGCATCTTCATGGCGTGCGCGTCCAGCATGGACTTGATCAGCGCCGACAGGGCCTCGGTCGTCCATTCGGGCAGGGCGCCGGCGCGCCGGGCGAATTCACCCAGCAAGACCCTGGAAGCGTCATTCAGGTGCTGGGCCCGCAATTCGTCGCCGGCCGGTTCGTACGGCCCGCAGAAAAGCATGGCGCCTTCGGCCAACTGGTTCAAGGTCTCGGCCCGGTCCTTGAGCAGCGCCATCACGGCGGGCAGCTCGGCCGCGTCCGGGTCGCCGCCCAGGGCCTGGATCCTTGGCGCGGTCCTGGCGGCAAGCTCGGCGTCGGGAAGCGCTTTTATATAGTGCGCATTGACCCAGTTCAGTTTTTTCGGGTCCCACTGGGCCGCCGATTTGCTCAGGTGGCGCGTGTCGAACCAGTCGATCAGCTCTTCGCGGCTGAACAGTTCGTCGTCGCCGTGGCTCCAGCCCAGGCGGGCCAGGTAATTGATCATGGCCTCGGGCAGGTAGCCGTCGTCGTGGTACTGCATGACATTGACCGCGCCGTGGCGCTTGGACAGCTTTTCGCCGTCGGGCCCCAGGATCATGGGCACGTGTCCGTATTCGGGCAGCGCGGCGCCCAGCGCGCGTAAAATATTGATTTGCCTGGGCGTGTTGTTGACGTGGTCGTCGCCGCGTATGACGTGGGTGATCTTCATGTCCCAGTCGTCGACGACCACGCAGAAATTGTAGGTGGGCGTGCCGTCCGGGCGGGCGATGATCAGGTCGTCGAGCTGGTCGTTCTCGAAGCTGATGGGCCCTTTGATCAGGTCGTTCCAGCTTGTGGCGCCCGAGGTCGGGTTCTTGAAGCGCACGACCGGCTTGCGGTCCGCCGGTATCGGGGGCAGCGTCTTGCCGGGTTCGGGGCGCCAGGTGCCGTCGTAGCGGGGCTTGAGCCCCGCGGCGCGCGCTTTTTCACGCATGGCCTCGATCTCTTGCGGGCTGCTGTAGCAGTGGTAGGCCGTCCCGTCGGCCAGCATGGCGGCAATCACTTCGCGGTAGCGGTCCATGCGCTGCATCTGGTAGAACGGGCCTTCGTCGGGCTGCATGGACAGCCAGGCCATGCTGTCCAGAATGGCCTGGACCGCTTCGGGCGTGGACCTTTCCAGATCGGTGTCTTCGATGCGCAGTACGAACGTGCCGCGGTGGTGGCGCGCGTAGGCCCAGGAAAACAGGGCCGTGCGGGCGCCGCCCAGGTGCAGGAAGCCGGTCGGCGATGGGGCGAAGCGGGTGCGTACGGCACCGCGGGCCCGGGATTCGGAAACGTCGGAAGTGGTCATGGTGTAATCAGTTCGGGGCGCCGCGCCCCATGGGCCGGTTGGTGGTGTTGAAGCCCTCTATTTTAGAGTACAGATCGATTCTGGCTGGAAACAGGAAAAAGCATGCTGCGTCATCGCCTTGCCGCATTGTTCGAACCGCGCTCGCTGCTGGTGCTGGCCGACCGGACCCTGCCCGTGTCGCAAAGCGCGCCGGCGGCCTTGCGCGACAGTATGACGATCGTCCCGGTGCGGGCCGGTTCACCGATAGCCGTGCCGCGCTCGCTGCCCGGCGTCCAGGAAGGGGAACGGCTGGACGCGGCGCTGGTGTGCGTGGCGCCTTCGCGCTTGCCGCAGGCGCTGGAAGCCCTGGCCGCCCATCGCCCGCGCGCGCTGGTGCTGCTGCGCCATACGCGGTCGGCCACCGACCCGATCGAAGACCTGGTGTATTGCCAGGCCTGGGCCCGCATCAACGACTGCCTTTTGCTGGGTCCGTATTCCACCGGCATGCAGCGTCCGGCGTACGGCCTGAACCTCAGCCATGAACCCAGGCTGGCCATGTCCGGCCGTGTCGCGCTGGTGACGCAGTCCCAATCGCTGATGGGCGCGGTGCTGGATTGGGCCGACGACATTCACCTGGGTTTTTCCACGGCGATCTCGCTGGGCGACGAGGCCGTCATCGACGCGGCGGCCGTGCTGGATTTCCTGGCCATGGACCGGGACACCGACAGCATCGTCCTGTATCTGGAGCACGCCACGTCGTCGCGCCGGTTCAGCAGCGCCTTGCGCGCGGCGGCCGGCGTCAAGCCCGTGGTGGTCCTGAAAACCGGGCACGGCCCGTACGACCCGGCCTCGTCCGAGGACGCCGTGTTCAACGCCCTGCTGCGCCGCGCTGGCGCCGTCCGTGTGCGGTACTTCGTGCAGTTGTTCTCGGCGCTGAAAGTGCTGACGTACGCGCAGCGTCCGCGAGGCCAGCGGGTAGCCCTGTTTTCCAATGGCCATGGGCCGGCCCAGCTGGCCATCGACGCCATGGGGCCGGGGGCCAGGATATTCTGCGCCGACCTGTCGCAGTCCTCGTCAAGCGCCTTGCGCGAACTGCTGGACGCCCGCGCCCGGGCCGAGAACCCGGTCGTGACGCATGCGCCGCTGGAACCGGCCACGGTAGAGCGCGCCGTGCAGATACTGACCGAGGATCCGGGCGTGGACGGGGTGCTGGTCTTGCTGGTTCCCGATCCGCTGACGGACATGCCCGCCGTGGTCGCCACACTGGCGCAGTTGTCGCGCAAATCGCGCAAGCCCGTTCTTATATGCCTGCTGGGCGACGCCGGCATGCGGCCGCTGCGCCATGTGCTCGACGAGGTCGGCGCGCCGGCCTTTCGCACGCCCGAGACCGCCGCCAACGCCTTCGGCATTTTGACGTCCTACCATTACAACCAGACCCTGTCGCAGCAGATATTGCCGCCCGAGCCCCTTGGCCAGCCCGTGCGGCCGGATGATGCGCGCGCATTGACGCGCCGCGTGCGCGAGCAGGGGCGAACCGACCTGACGCTGGATGAATGCCGAAGCCTGTTCGGCTGCTTTCATATTCCCATCGCGCTGCAACCCGATCCCGCGTCCGCCGACGATGACGAAAATGAAAACGACACGCCCATGGCGATACGCGTGCGCCAGGATGCGAAGTTCGGGCCGTACGTGACGTTCGGCGTGGGCGGGCGGCAGGCCCTGCTCTCGGGCGGCGACGATGGCGTGGACCTGCCTCCGCTGAACGGCTACCTGGCGCGCCAGCTGATCCAGCGCAGTACCTTGTGGCGCCGCGCCCTGTCTCGCCAGCTAAGCCCGGCGGCCGTGGAAGCCCTGCAAAAGGCCCTGGAATGCATCTCCGACCTGATCTGCGACATTCCCGACCTGCGGGAACTCGAGATCGACGCCCTGTTCGCCCGCGGATCGCGGCTTCTGGCGCGCCGGGCCTTTTTGCGGTTGAAGCCGTCGCCGCAGCGGCAGTCGCCGCAGGCCACCGGCTACGGCCATATGGCGATTCATCCGTATCCGGCCCGCCTGGTGCAGGCCCGAGCGTTTCGCGACGGCACGCCGTGGGTGATGCGGCCCATACGCCCCGAGGACGCCAGAGCGCTGCAGGAGTTCGTGCGCGGCTTGTCGGACGAATCGCGCTATATGCGCTTTGTCTCGATGCTGCGCGAATTGACGCCCGCCATGCTGGCGCGCTATACGCGCATCGATTACGACCGGGAACTGGCGCTGGTGGCGGCGGTGCAAAGGCCCAATCCGGAGCATCGGGGCCATCCGCGCGAAGAGATCGTCGGCTTCGCCCATTATTTGCGCAATGCCGATGGCCGGGGCGCCGAATACGCGCTGGTCATCGGCGACGATTGGCAGCACCACGGCCTGGGCCACGAATTGATGCAGGGCCTGATCGCCGCCGCCAAGGAGCAGGGGCTGACCTATATGGAAGGGCTGGTGCTGTCGGGCAACCGGCCCATGCTCAGGCTGATGACGCACCTGGGTTTCAAGAACGACCTGGACGAGCAGGACCCGGGAATGCGCCGGGTATGGCTGGATATGGGCGAGGGCCGGGTGCGTTAGGCCCTAGGCCAGGACCCGGCCCAGAAAGCGCGTGATGTCCAGGATTTCCTCGGGGCATACCGAGTGCGGCATCGGGTAGGTCTTCCAGGTCACGTCGTAGCCCGCCTCGACCAGCGCTTCGCGCGCGGCTTGCGCCCGCGACAGGTTCACCACCGGGTCCAGCGTGCCGTGCGCCAGGAAAATGGGGGTGTCCTGATTGGCGGGGCGCCGTTCGGCCGCGAACTTGCCCGCCAGCGGCAAGTAGCCCGACAGGCCCATGATGCCCGCAAGCCGGGCGTCCAGGCGCAGGCCGGTGTGCAGCGCCATGGCGCAGCCCTGCGAGAACCCCGCAAGAACAATATGGTCGGTGGCCATGCCGCGCGCGTTTTCCCGCGCGATCAGATCCTGCACCAGTTGCTGCGACGCGCGAATGCCGGGCTCGTCTTCGCGGCGCACCAGATCCATGGCCAGGATGTCGTACCAGGCGCGCATGGCCATGCCGTTGTTGATGCTGACGGGCCGGATCGGCGCGTGGGGGAACACGAAACGGATGCCGCCCTTGCCGGGCAGGCGCAGTTCGGGCACCAGCGGGGCGAAATCATGGCCGTCGGCGCCCAGGCCGTGCAGCCAGATGACGGCGTGCGTGGGGGTCGAGCCGGTTTCGATTTCGACGCAGTCGGGCAGGGTAGTCATGGCGATTCGGTGTCAGGGTCGGCGGGTGTGTCGGGTGCGGCATCGGCAGGCAGGGTTTTCAGCGCCTGGAATAGCGCCCGGTAGTGCTTGCGCGCGGGCTCCTGCCCGGGCTGCAGCGCCTGGTTCTGCTGGATTTCCTTGCGGCCCGCGCGGATCAGGGCGCGCAGGTGCTGCACGTCGGCGCCCGGGTATTCGTCCAGAAGCTGCGTCAGCGCTTCGTCGTCTTTCAGAAGCAGGTCGCGCAGCGATTCCAGCCTGTGCATGGCAAGGGTTTCCCGGCGCGATCCGTTGTCCCACACGTCGAGCTGCGTGCGTATGGCATCGGCCTGCGCCTTGCGCATCAGCTTGCCCACGTAATGAATCTGGCGGCGGCGGCCTTCGCGGCTGGTGGTACGCTGCGCCAGGCAAATGGCGTCGTACAGCGACTCCTCCAGGGGAAGCTGCCTGAGCTTCGCGCCCGGCAGCTCGACAAGCCGCTTGCCCAGGTCGAGCAGGGCAAGCATGTCTCGCTTGACCTGCGATTTGCTGGGGCGATCGTAGAGCGAAGCCTGGGGTTCGCCGGTGGAGTCGATGCTGTTCTCTGGCATAAATAGTGGAAATCGGGCCGCTTAATTCGCTATGATAACCGTCTTGCCGCGCCCCGGCCCTGATGGCCGGGCGGCGGCGGGAAATTACCGGAAGCAGAAAACCGCCATGAATAAAGATGCCGCTCCAAGCCTGCCCATTGCCGAGAACCGGGATAAATTCCGCGAACTGGTGCAACTGGCGCTGGATCACGCCAAAAGCCTGGGGGCGTCCGATGCCGTGGCCGAAGTGTCGGAAAGCCAGGGGCTGTCGGTATCGGTGCGCAAGCTCGCCATAGAAACGGTCGAGCAGACGCGCGACCGCTCGCTGGACGTCACCGTCTACGCCGGACAGTGCCGGGGCTCGGCCTCGACCTCCGACTTTTCGCCCTCGGCATTGCGCCAGACCGTCGAAGCCGCCTGGCACATCGCCCGGTATACGGCGCCCGACGCGGCGGCCGGCTTGCCCCAGGCCGACATGCTGGCGCGCGACATCCCCGACCTGCGCCTGCATCATGCCTGGAACCTGTCCGCCGAGCAGGCCGCCAGCCTGGCATTGCGCACGGAACGCGCCGCCTGCGCGGTCAGCCCCCTCATCACCAACACCGAGGGCGCCTCGGTGGGCACGTTCGAAGGCCATTTCGTCATGGGCAACAGCCGGGGCTTCATGGACGGGTATCCGTATTCGCGCCACAGCCTGTCGGTCGCGCCCATCGCCGGCAAGGGTTCGGCCATGCAGCGCGACTACTGGTACAGCTCGGCGCGCGATCCGGCCGGCCTGGCCGATCCCGACGCCATCGGGCGCTATGCGGCGCAGCGCACGTTGTCGCGCATGTCGGCGCGGCCCATAAAAACCGGCCATTTCCCGGTGCTGTTCGAGGCGCCGCTGGCGGTGGGCCTGCTGGGGGCGCTGGTGCAGGCCACCAGCGGCGGCGCCCTGTACCGCAAGGCCAGCTTCCTGCTCGATTCCCTGGGCACCCAGGTGCTGGCCGGGCACGTCGACGTGGACGAAGATCCGCATATCGCCGGCGCCATGGGCAGCGCCCCGTTCGACGACGAAGGCGTACGCACTTTGCCGCGGCAGGTGGTCCAGGCCGGCCAGTTGCGGGGGTATTTCCTGTCCACCTACACCGGCCGCAAGCTGGGCATGGCGTCCACCGGCAACGCGGGCGGGTCGCACAACCTTTCCCTGACGTCGCGTCTGACCCGCCCCCAGGACGATTTCCGGGGCATGCTCAGAAAAATGGGGACGGGCCTGTTGGTGACCGAACTGATGGGCCAGGGCGTCAATTATGTTACCGGCGATTATTCCCGCGGCGCGTTTGGCTACTGGGTGCAGAACGGCGAAATCGTCCACCCCGTCCAGGAAGTGACCATTGCCGGCAATCTGGCGGACATGTTCCGCCAGATCGTGGCCGTGGGGGCCGACGCGATCACCCGCGGATCCAAGACCACGGGTTCCATACTGATCGAGCGTATGGCGGTGGCGGGGAAATGACCGCAAAAATAGGGGAATTTACTGGCATTGAATCAATGCAACACAGTGTAATATTCACAAGGTCGCAGTTTCATTACACAAAACAGATCGCGCGTTCGAAAGGAGAATCACCATAATGCAGCGTCGCTCATTCCTTAAAAAGGCCGGCATCGGGGCAGTGGCGGGTACCGCCGCAGTGGCTTCGCCCGTATTTGCCCAGACCAATCCGAAAATCAGCTGGAAGCTGACCTCCAGTTTCACGACCGGCCTGCCGACGCTGTTTGGCGCCGCCCAGCTGTTCTGCAAAATGGTTGGCGAGGCCACCGACGGCAATTTCACCATCCGTCCCTATCCGGGCGGCGAACTGGTTCCCGCCCTGGGCGTGATGGATGCCGTGGGCAATAAAACCGTCGAGTGCGGCCAGACCGCTTCCTACTATTACTATGGCAAGGACCCCGCCTTCTGCTTCGATACGGCGGTTCCGTTCGGCCTGAACACGCGCCAGATGTATGCCTGGATGTACGAAGGCGACGGCCTGAAGCTGACGCGCGAGATGTTCGCGCCGCGCCACATCATCAACTTCCCGTTCGGCAACACCGGCACGCAAATGGGCGGCTGGTACCGCAAGGAAATCAAGTCCACGGCCGATCTCAAGGGGCTCAAGATGCGTACCGCCGGCTTTGCCGGGGAAGTCCTGTCGCGCCTGGGCGTCGTGCCGCAGCAAATCGCCGGCGGCGACATCTATCCTTCGCTGGAAAAAGGCACGCTCGACGCGGTCGAATTCGTGGGTCCCGTCGACGATGAAAAACTGGGCTTCCAGAAAGTGGCCAAGTACTACTACTATCCGGGCTGGTGGGAAGGCTCGGCGCAGCTTTCCCTGTACGTCAACGATGGCGCCTACAACAGCCTGCCCAAGCATTACCAGGCCTTGCTGCAAATGGCCAGCCGCTATGCGGGCGACCAGTTGCTCAGCAACTACGACGCCCACAATCCGGCCGCGCTGCGTCGCCTGATCGCCGGCGGCGCCGAGCTCAGGGCGTTCCCGCGCGAGGTCATGGACGCCTCGTTCAAGGCGGCCAATACCGTGTACGCCGAATTCTGCGCCAAGAACCCCTTGTTCAAGAAGGTCTTCGACAACTACATGGCTTTCCGCGACAACGTCGTGCCGTGGTTCCGCGTGGCCGAAGGCTCGTTCGACAACTACATGGGTTTCGCGCTGTCGCACAGAAGGAAAAGCTGATCGCGTCAGCCCCCCTGGGTTTGCGCAAGCAGGCAAAAAGGCCGTTCGCGGCCTTTTTGCTTTTGTGCTACCATAGCAGACCTTTGATTTTTGGCCGGTACGGGCGGGGCGCACATAACGCTTTGGCCGGCGGGAATCGAACAGTGCTTTACCGGGGGCTTTTCCCGGCATTTTATTTATTATTTTCAGGAACCATCATGAAGACCTTTGTGGCCAAGCCGCATGAAGTCAAGCGTGACTGGTACGTGATTGACGCCAAGGGCAAAGTCCTCGGTCGTGTGGCCAGCGAAGTCGCACGCCGTTTGCGCGGTAAACACAAACCGGAATTCACGCCTCACGTTGACACGGGCGACTATATCGTCATCATCAACGCCGCCGAAATCGTCGTCACCGGCAACAAGTCGCAAGACAAGAAATACTACCGGCATTCGGGCTACCCTGGCGGTGTGTCCGAGACCAATTTCGAGAAAATGCAACAGCGTTTCCCCGGCCGCGCACTGCAGAAAGCCGTCAAAGGCATGCTGCCGAAAGGCCCGCTGGGCTATGCCATGGCCAAGAAGCTCAAGGTTTATGCCGGCGCCGAGCACCCTCATTCTGCTCAGCAGCCCAAACCGCTGGAATTCTAAGGAAAGGTCATGATCGGTAATTGGAATTACGGAACTGGTCGCCGCAAAACCTCGGTGGCTCGTGTGTTCCTGAAAAAAGGCACTGGCAAGATCGTCGTCAACGGCAAGCCCGTCGACGAATACTTCGCCCGCGAAACCGGGCGCATGATCGTGCGTCAGCCACTGGACCTCACAGGTCACCTGGAATCGTTCGATTTTCACATCAACGTGCATGGTGGCGGTGAAAGCGGCCAGGCGGGCGCGGTGCGCCACGGCATCACCCGCGCGCTCATCGACTACGATGAAACGCTGAAGTCGCCGCTCAAGCAGGCCGGCCTGGTGACCCGCGACGCGCGCGAAGTCGAACGCAAGAAAGTGGGTTTCCACAAGGCACGCCGGCGCAAACAGTTCAGCAAACGCTGATTGGTTTGTGGGCGGGGCGCCTCTCTTGGCGCCTTGCGCCCGGTATCGAAAGCCCCGGCACGGTTGCCGGGGCTTTCGGCTTTGTGCGAAACACGCACGTCCCGGGCGCGCAATGGGTCCGCTTTTCCCGGTTTTGCCAGCAGGGCCGGCGTAGTTGTCGCATAATAATGCTTTCCCCGCATTTGCCGGGGGCTGTGTCTGACGGTCATTGACGTCTGTTTCCTGGAAATCATCATGAGCGTGGCTGGTTCTTCCCGCATCAAAGTCGGCATCGTCGGCGGCACCGGATACACCGGGGTCGAGCTTTTGCGCCTGCTGGCGGTGCATCCGCACGCCGAACTCACGGCCATCACGTCGCGCTCCGAAGACGGCATGCCGGTCGCCGACATGTTTCCGAACCTTCGCGGCCTGGTCGATTTGCGCTACCAGACCCCCGACCAGGCCAGGCTCGTCGATTGCGACGTGGTGTTTTTCGCCACGCCGCACGGCGTGGCCATGAGCCAGGCGCAGGAACTGCTGCACCACGACGTGCGCATCATCGACCTGGCCGCCGATTTTCGCCTGCAGGACACCCAGGCTTTCCAGAAGTGGTACAAGATGCCGCATTCCTGCCCCGATATCCTGGCCGACTCGGTCTATGGGCTGGCCGAGCTGAACCGCGACAAGATCGCCACGGCCAGGGTCGTGGGCAATCCGGGCTGCTATCCCACCACGGTCATACTGGGCCTGCTGCCATTGCTGGAACAAGGCCAGCGCCTGGTCGACGCGGCGCACATCGTGGCCGATTGCAAATCGGGAACGTCGGGGGCCGGGCGCAAGGCCACGGTCTCGAACCTGTATTCCGAGGCGGGCGACAATTTCAAGGCTTACGCGGTGGCCGGCCATCGCCATCATGCGGAAATAGACGAGCAGCTCAACGGCCTGGCCGACACGCCCGTGGGCGTATTGTTCGTGCCGCATCTGGTGCCCATGATCCGCGGCATGTTCTCGACGATCTACGCGCCCATCCTGCCCGGGGCGGACGATACCGACTTCCAGGCCCTGTACGAACAGCGCTACGCCAACGAACCCTTCATCGACGTCATGCCCGCCGGCAGCCTGCCTGAAACGCGGTCGGTGCGTGCGTCGAACTATCTGCGCATCGCCCTGCACCGGCCCCAGGGCGGCGATCACCTCGTCATCCTGGTGATCCAGGACAATCTGGTCAAGGGCGCGGCGGGCCAGGCCGTGCAGAACATGAACATTATGTTCGGCTTGCCCGAGCAGGCGGGGTTGCAGCATGTCGCCGTACTGCCTTAAGTCCTTTTCCCGGGGTATGCGCCCGGACCGCCGGGTTCGCGCCCGGACCGTCAAGGCATGACGCAGTCCGGCCGCACGTTCATCGCCACCAAGGTGCGGCGCCAGTCGTTCAGGCAGCGCAGCGGGGGACGCTGGGCGGCGCTGCTGCTGGTCCTGGCGGTGGGCGCGGGCGCGGGTTTCGCGGCCGCCCGCTTCCTGCTGCAGGACCAGGCCCGCACCCAGTACGATCACTTGAAGACGCGGTACGACAAGGCAATGGCCCAGGCCCGCGCCGATGCCGACAAGCTGCAGGCGCGCCTGGATACCGCCCAGGGCAGGCTTGCCATCGAACAGGGTGTGCGCAAGGGCCTGGAAGGGTCGCTGGCCGCGGCCCAGGCCAAGCTGGGGCATGCGCGCGACCAACTGGCCTTTTTCCACCAGTTGTTTCCGCCGGGCCCCGACGGCGCCATCAATATTCGCGCCCTTGCCGTGCAGCAGCAGGGCGGCGCGCTGACGTATAAAGTGCTGCTAAGCCGCAATGCGTCCGATGGCTCGCTGTTTGACGGCGCCATGCAGTTCGTGGCCCAGGGGCGCCAGCAGGGTAAAACGGTTAAAATCACCTTGCAGCCAGTCGTTGTCGCTTCGGCCGATTCCCCGGCTTCGGCCGACCCGGGCCGGCTGGCATTGCATTTCGACCAGTTTCAACGCCGCGAAGGCGAATTGGCCCTGCCCCAGGGGTTCGTTCCCAGCGCGGTGACACTGAACGTGCTGCAGGGCGATGTGGTGCGCGTATCGCGCACCGTGCAGGTATCGTAGATAGCCTCACGCTCTCGGGCGGTGTTTTACTATGGCGGTCGTTCCATGGCCGCCGCGGAGTTTCTCATGAGTACCTTGACTGAATCTGTCGATCTGCAGGCGCCGCCGTCGCCGTTGGTCTTTACCGACGCGGCCGCGGCAAAGGTCAAAGACCTGCTTGCGGAAGAGAACAACCCGGGCCTGAACCTTCGGGTTTTCGTCCAGGGCGGTGGCTGCTCGGGTTTTCAGTACGGCTTCACGTTCGACGAAACCGTCAACGACGACGACACCACCGTGGACAAGAACGGGGTCAGGCTGCTGATCGACCCCATGAGCTTCCAATATCTGGTGGGCGCCGAAATCGACTACAAAGACGACCTGGAAGGGGCGCAATTCGTCATCCGCAATCCCAACGCGGCGTCGACTTGCGGCTGCGGTTCGTCTTTTTCCGCCTGACCTTTTTTTAGCGCAGGCAGGCCCTAGGCGGCGGGGTAGCGGGCGCCCAGGACGCTGGGGTGGCGCGCGCCGGTCACGCTGGGCAGGCCGGCCGGCCTGCCCGCGGTATGTGCCCAGGCCAGCCACGCGAAAGCCAGCGCTTCCACCATCTGTGCCGGCACGCCCCTGTCCGACGTGGTTATCACGGGGCGGCGCAGGCAACGGCCCAAGTCGGCCAGCAGGCCGGTATTGAACGCGCCGCCGCCACACACCAGAACCTCCACCGTTTCGGGCGCATGCCGTTCGATGGCGTCGGCCACCGTGCGCGCCGTCAGGCTTTGCAAGGTGGCCTGGATATCGTTGTCGTTCATGCCCTGCGCCGCGTGGCCGCTTAGCCGCTGCCTCAGCCAGGCCCGGTTGAACAGATCCCGTCCGGTCGATTTGGGCGGCGGCAGACTGAACCAGGGCTCGCTTTCGATCAATGCATCCAGCAAGGATTCCCGCGTTTTTCCGGTCGCGGCCCATTGCCCCTGGGCATCGTAGGCCGCGCCCGTTTTTTCCCGGCACCACAGATCGAGCAGGACATTGGCCGGCCCGGTGTCGAAGCCGCGCACCGGCTTGTCCGGATGCAGCAGGGTGACATTGGCGATGCCGCCCAGGTTGAGCACGGCGCAAGGCGGCCCGTCGCCGAACAGCGCCTGGTGGAAGGCGGGCACCAGCGGCGCCCCCTGGCCGCCGGCGGCGATGTCGCGCGAACGGAAGTCGGCGATGACGTCGATGCCGGTCAGCTCGGCAAGCCGGGCCGGGGCGTTGAGCTGGATCGAATAGCCGGCTCCCGGATCGTGCCTGACGGTTTGTCCATGAGCGCCTATGGCGATGACATCGGACGCCTGGGCTGCGCTTTGCGCCAGCAGCCGCGCCACGACCTCGGCGTACAGCCCGGCCAGGGCGTTGGCGGCCAGCGCCGCGCGCGTCAGTTCGTTTTCGCCGGCCTGGTTCAAGGCCATGAATTCCCGCCCCAGCGCCTGCGGCATGGCCTCCGACGCCCGCGCGACGATGACGGGGCGGCCGGGCGCCGAGAAATCGGCCAGTACGCCGTCGACGCCGTCCAAGCTGGTGCCGGACATCAGGCCGGCATAAAGGGCGGGAGCCATCGGCGATGCGTGCCAGGCCTAGCGGCTGGCGACCTGGATGTGCTGGTTTTGCAGATCGGCCAGCATGTCGATCTGGTCTTCATACGCGGCGGTGGACTGCTTGAACGCGACCAGTTCCCGGCCCTCGAGCTTGAACGCCACCGGCAGGTTGACCGACAGGGGGTTGACCGCGTGGTGGTTGATGCGGAATTCGTAGTGCAGATGCGGTCCGGTGGCCCAGCCCGTGGCGCCCACATAGCCGATGACCTGGCCTTGCTTGACTTGCTGGCCTTTGCGCAGGCCTTTGGCGAACCGGCTTTGATGCGCGTATACCGTGGAGTAGTGATGCGGGTGCTGCAAAATGATGACGTTGCCGTAGCCGCGCTGCTGCCCGATGAACTTGACCACACCGTCGGCGGTGGCGTGAATGGGCGTGCCCGTGGGGGCGGCGTAGTCCACGCCTTCGTGCTTGACCCATTTGCCGTGCAGGGGGTGCAGGCGCATGCCGAACCGGGAACTGATGCGCGTGAATTTGATCGAGTTGCGCAGGAACGCGCCTTTCAGGCTGTGCCCGCTGAAGTCGTAATAGCCGCCGGAACCCTTCTTGGGCTGGAACCATGCCGCGTTGTAAGTATGGCCGCGGCTGGTGTATTCCACGGCCAGGATGCGCCCCGCGCCTATGTTCTTGCCGTCGTGCAGATAGGTCTGGTAGACGATCTGGAAACGGTCGCCCTTGCGCACGTCCTTGATGAAATCGATCTTGCTGTCCAGGATATCGGCCATCTGCAGCGTGATGGCATCGGGAATGCCCGCCTTGTCGGTGGCGCCGAACAGCGAACTGTCGATCTCGCCTTCGGCGAAGCGCGTCTGGGCATGGGCCGTCGCCGATCGTTCGGCCGCCGTGAAACCGCCATGGCCGTCGGGCTTGACTTCCAGCCATTGCGATACGTAGTGGTCGCCCTGCGCGGCGCCCGGGGTATGGTCGTAGCGCAGCCAGGCCAGCGTGCCGTCGTCGTGTATCCCGGCTGCCATGGTGCGGCCGGGGTACAGCTTGTAGATCGAGCGTGCGTTTTTATCGTGCACCAGAAACTGCTGCAGGCCGGGTTCGTGGATGTCCAGGCGCGAGATCAGCGCGGCCAGGGTGTCGCCCCGGCGAATCCGGGTCTGGTGGATGAAGGGCGACGAGAAATGATCGGCTGACTGGGGGAACGGGTCCGGCAAGGCCAGCACCTGGCGGGCCAGGAACATGTCGGGAAGCTTGTCGTGGTTGTCGGGTTTGACCACCGCCAGCGCGGCGGCCGTCACGAACAGCCCCAGGGCGACGAGGGTCAGGCCGGTTCTGACGAAGGGGGGATGGCGACGGGCGGCATCGCGGTTGCCTGATTCGGAGGGAGTGCCGGTTTTCCCTGTCTTGAACATAAATTGAAGCCTGGTGGGTCGATAGATTCGAGTGTTGCAAATACAAGCACGCTCTTCCGAAACTGCGGCCGGGGCTTCCGGTTCGGGGGCGACGCTTTGTTAAGATTGGGGATGCGATCCGCTGACGGCAGTCGTTCATCCGGCTGTGCAGAACCGCGTTTGCACGCTATCCTAGCGCATTAGGCGCTATTTTTCGAGTTTTTTTACTTTTTTCTTGCGTAGCTGTTTGACATGACCCATCCAGAAGTTCCTGTGACACCCGACGTTGAAGCGGATCTGCGCGTGGCCAAGCGCGGCTGCGACGAATTGCTGGTCGAATCCGAATTCGCGCGCAAGCTTGCGCGCAGCCGCGCCACGGGCACGCCATTGCGCATCAAGCTGGGGCTCGATCCCACCGCCCCCGACATCCACCTGGGTCATACCGTGGTGCTGAACAAGATGCGCCAATTGCAAGACCTTGGGCACCAGGTCATTTTCCTGATCGGCGATTTCACCTCGATGATCGGCGACCCCAGCGGGCGCAACGTCACGCGTCCGCCCCTGACCGCGGAACAGATCAAGAGCAATGCGCAAACCTATTATGCGCAGGCCAGCCTGGTGCTCGATTCCGCCCGCACTGAGATCCGCTACAACTCGGAATGGTCCGACCCGCTGGGCGCGCGCGGCATGATCCAGCTGGCGTCGCGCTATACCGTGGCGCGCATGATGGAACGCGAAGACTTCACCCGCCGCTTCAAGGGCGGGGTGCCGATCTCGGTGCACGAATTCCTGTATCCGCTGATGCAGGGCTACGATTCCGTGGCGCTTCGGGCCGACCTGGAACTGGGCGGAACCGACCAGAAGTTCAATCTGCTGGTCGGACGGGAATTGCAGAAGGAATACGGCCAGGAACCCCAGTGCGTGCTGACCATGCCCCTGCTCGAAGGCACCGACGGCGTCGACAAGATGTCGAAGTCCAAGGGCAACTACATCGGCATATCCGAGACGCCCGATTCCATGTTCGGCAAGCTCATGTCCATCTCCGATACGCTGATGTGGCGCTATTTCGAATTGCTCTCGTTTCGCTCGCTGGACGAAATCGGGCTGTTGCAAAAGCAGGTGAAAGACGGCGGCAACCCGCGCGACACCAAGGTGCTTCTGGCCCAGGAGATCGTCGCGCGCTTTCATTCGCAGCAGGCGGCGCACGATGCGCTGGCCCGCTTCCAGGCCCGGTTCCGCGACGGGGTCATCCCCGACGAGATGCCCGAGGTCAACGTGGGCCAGGCGCCGCTGGGCATTCTTCGGGTGCTGCGCGAGGCGGGGCTGGTGGTGTCGGGCGCCGAGGCCCAGCGCAATGTCGAACAGGGCGGCGTGCGCATCGACGGCGAGCGCATCGAAGATAAGTCGTTGCAGCTTGATGCAGGCACTTACGTCGTGCAGGTAGGCAAACGCAAGTTCGCCAGAGTAACGTTGAAGTGATTTGACCATTCTCGCCAAGGAGTCGAATATGAAACTTACCAGTGAGTCGTTCGTTGATCAGCAATGGATGCCGGAACGTTGCGCCTTCGGCAAGATCGATCCCCAGGCCCATGTGGCGCTTGCCCAGAACGCCAATCCGCAACTGGCGTGGCACGACGTTCCCGCGGGGACGAAGTCCTTCGCGCTGATCTGCCACGACGCGGACGTTCCCAGCAAACCCGACGATGTCAACCAGGAACAGCGCGAAATTCCGTCCGATCTGCCGCGCGTCGATTTCTACCACTGGGTGCTGGTCGACATTGCCGCCGATACGACGCGGATCGCCGAGGGCGCCTACAGCAACGGCATCACCCCGCGCGGCAAGGCCGGCCCTCTGGCGCCCAACGGCACACGCCAGGGCGTCAACGATTTCACGTCCTGGTTCGCCGCCGACCGCGACATGAACGGCGACTATTTCGGCTACGACGGGCCGTGCCCGCCCTGGAACGATTCCATCGTCCACCGCTATACCTTCACCGTCTACGCCCTGGACGTCTCCGAATTTCCCATAGAAGGGAAGTTCGGGGGCGCCGACGCCATCGCCGCCATGAAAGGGCACGTGCTGGGCCAGGCCGCCATCATGGGCAAGTACACCCTGACGCCGCGCCTGCACCCCTGATCCCCGTCGCTCCCGGCGCGCGCCCGGCGGCGGCGTGGCGCGTCAGGGCGGGGCGGGTTGCGCCTGCGCGGCCCGACTTGCCGTAAAACGTCTTTTTGCATTGTATTTGCGCAGAAAGGCGTCGTTTTGCCGTGTTTTGGGCCGGAATAGGGCAAATGGAGCGGGCATCCGAGTTAGAATTACTTCCTTCATTCTTGCCATACCCAACTCTAGGATCCCAAATGTTTGACCGCTCTCGTACCCTTGACCAAGTCGATGCCGATGTCTGGGCTGCCGTCCAGAAGGAAAACACGCGCCAGGAACAGCATATCGAGCTGATCGCTTCGGAAAACTACGCCAGCCCCGCCGTGATGCAGGCCCAGGGCACGCAGCTGACCAACAAGTATGCCGAAGGGTATCCCGGCAAGCGCTACTACGGCGGCTGCGAATACGTGGACATTGTCGAGCAGCTCGCCATCGATCGCCTGAAGCAGCTTTTCGGCGCGGAAGCGGCCAACGTGCAGCCCAACTCGGGCTCGCAGGCCAACCAGGGCGTGTACATGGCGGTGCTCAAGCCCGGCGACACGGTCCTGGGCATGAGCCTGGCCGAAGGCGGCCACCTGACGCACGGAGCGTCGGTCAACGCCTCGGGCAAGCTGTACCATTTCGTGTCGTACGGGCTGGACGCCGACGAAGTCCTGGATTACGACAAGCTTGAACAGCTGGCGCGCGAACACAAGCCCAAGCTGATCGTGGGCGGCGCGTCGGCCTATTCGCTGCGCATCGATTTCGAGCGCATGGCGCGTATCGCGCACGACAACGGCGCGCTGCTGATGGTCGACATCGCCCACTACGCCGGCCTGGTCGCGGGCGGGGTCTATCCCAACCCGGTGCCGCATGCCGACTTCGTCACCTCCACCACGCACAAGTCGCTGCGCGGCCCGCGCGGCGGCGTAATCATGATGAAGGCCGAATTCGAAAAAGCCATCAATTCGTCGATCTTCCCCGGCATTCAGGGCGGCCCGCTGATGCACGTGATCGCCGCCAAGGCGGTGGCCTTCAAGGAAGCCCTTGCGCCCGAATTCAAGCAGTACGCCGCCCAGGTCAAGAAGAACGCCGAAGTGCTGGCCAACACGCTGGTCTCGCGCGGGCTGCGCATCGTCTCGGGCCGCACCGAAAGCCACTTGATGCTGGTCGATCTGCGCCCCAAGGGCATCACCGGCAAGCTGGCCGAGGCCGTCCTGGGCCAGGCCCACATCACGGTCAATAAAAACGCCATTCCCAACGACCCCGAAAAACCATTCGTCACCAGCGGCATCCGTCTGGGCACGCCGGCCATGACCACCCGCGGCTTCAAGGAAGCCGAGGCCGAACTGACCGGCAACCTGATCGCCGACGTGCTGGACCACCCGAACGACGAAGCCGCCATTGCCGGCGTTCGGGCCCGCGTCGACGAACTGACCGCGCGCCTGCCGGTGTATCGATGACACAGGAACCGCCCGGCCGACGCGCCGGGTCCAGACCCCGCAATGAAATGCCCGTTCTGCAATAGCTTCGATACCCAGGTCGTCGATTCCCGCGTTTCCGAGGAAGGCGACACCATACGCCGCCGGCGCCGCTGCGCGCAGTGCGATCGGCGCTTCACGACCTACGAACGGGTCGAGCTGGCCATGCCGGCGGTGGTCAAGCGCAACGGCACCCGCGTCGAATTCGACGTCGACAAATTGCGCGGCAGCATGAGGCTGGCCCTGCGCAAGCGGCCGGTGGACACCACCGCCGTCGATGCCGCGGTGGCGCGCATCGAAGACGGCCTTCTGGTCAGCGGGCAGCGCGAGGTCGGCTCCGGCCACCTGGGCGAACTGGTCATGGCCGAACTGAAAAAACTGGACCAGGTCGCCTATGTGCGTTTCGCCTCGGTGTACAAAAGCTTCGAAGACATAGACGAGTTCGTCAAGACCATCGACGAAATCCAGTTGCCGCGCTCTTCATGAACCACCTGGACGACCCGCACTGGATGCGCCAGGCCGTGGACCGGGCCGGGCAGGTGCTGTATCTGACCGCGCCCAATCCGCGCGTGGGCTGCGTCATCGTGCGCGATGGCCGGATTCTGGGCGCGGGCGCCACACAGCAGGCGGGCGGCCCGCACGCCGAAGTCATGGCCTTGCGCGACATGGCCGCGCGCGGCAACAGCGCCCAGGGCGCCACGGTGTATGTCACGCTTGAACCCTGCAGCCATTACGGCCGTACGCCGCCTTGCGCGGATGCGCTGATCGCGGCGCGCCCCGCGCGCGTGGTCGTCGCCATGCCGGATCCCAATCCCCTGGTCGCGGGGCAGGGCCTGGCCAAGCTGCGTGCGGCGGGCATAGACGTTGCCGTGTCGGTATGCGCGGCCGAGGCGCTGGCGCTGAATCCCGGTTTTGTGGCCCGCATGACGCGCCAGTCCCCCTGGGTCTGGCTGAAGCTGGCCGCCTCGCTCGATGGCCGTACGGCATTGCATAACGGCGTCTCGCAGTGGATAACGGGCCCGGCCGCGCGGGCCGACGGACATCACTGGCGCGCCCGCAGTTGCGTCGTGCTGACCGGACTGGGCACGGTCGTGGCCGACGACCCGCAACTGAACGTGCGCCTTGTGTCCACCCCGCGCCAGCCCGTGCGGGCCGTGGTCGACCCGCGTTTTGAATTCCCCGAACGGGCGCGCATGATCGACGGCGGCCCCATCTGGCTGTTCACCGCCAGGCGGGACGAGGCCAAGGCGGCGCGCCTGCGGGAACGCAATGTGACGGTCGTGGCGTTGCCGGATCAGGCCGCGCGCGGCGACGGGCCTGGCGCCGCGGGCGTTTCCGATCGCGTCGACCTGCCCGGAATGCTGCGCTGGATGGCCGGGCGCGACGTCAATGAAGTCCATGTGGAATCCGGGCCCGGTCTTGCCGGCGCCCTGCTGCAAGCCGGTTACGTGGATGAATTGCTGGTGTATATGGCGCCGATGCTGCTGGGCGACGCGCAGCCCATGGCGCGCCTGCCGGGGCTGGATTCTTTGGAACAGGCCCGCCGTTTCGACTTCTTCGAGACGCGCGAACTGCCTCCCGACGTGCGCCTGCGCGCCCGGCTGCCGGATCGCTGGCGGGCCTTGATGGACGCCGTGCGGCCCACGGGCGCCGCCGCCCAGGTATAGTTCGGGCGACGGCCCCCATAGAAAAGGAAAACGATGTTTACAGGTATTGTCGCCGCCATAGGCCATATCGTCGAAGCCAGCCCCTTGCAAAAAGACCGGCAGGACGCGGGCGTGCACTTGCGCATCGACGCGCCGGACTTCCCCTTGCGGGACACGCAGCTGGGCGACTCCATCGCCATACAGGGCGCGTGCATGACGGTGGTGGCGTTGCACGGCGGCGGTTTCAGCGTGGACGTCTCGCGCGAAAGCCTGAATTGCACCACGGGCCTGGACGCGCCCGGAGAGGTCAATCTTGAACATGCCTTGAAGCTGGGCGATTCGCTGGACGGCCATCTGGTGTCGGGCCACGTCGACGGCCTGGGCATCGTGGCCCGGTTCGAACCGGTGGGCGAATCGTGGGACCTGCGCGTAGACGTGCCCGGAAACCTGGCCAAATATCTGGCCTACAAGGGCTCGATCACCGTCAATGGCGTGAGCCTGACCGTCAATCGCGTCGATGACGGGGAACAGGGCAGCCAGGTGTATATCAACCTGATCCCGCACACCGTCCGGGCCACGACGCTGAAGCACCTGAAGGCGGGCAGCCCCGTGAATCTGGAAATAGACATGATCGCCCGCTATGTCGAGCGCATGATGGCTCGCTGATGGCGCTTACCGCGAATCTGTTAGAATAGCGGACTTCGCGCCCAGGGGCTGCCTAGGCGCGCGAATCAGGACAGGTGGCCGAGCGGTTGAAGGCGCACGCCTGGAAAGCGTGTATACGTGAATAGCGTATCGGGGGTTCGAATCCCCCTCTGTCCGCCAGTAACCCCTATACAGCCGTCTATTACCGTATACAAAACCCGCATGTTTCCTGACATGGCGGGTTTTTTGTTCATGCATCCCGTTTACTGATCTGGGCTTCCCGGTTTCATTTTCTTGACGGCGAACATGCTGTGGCGAATGTCCTGCACGACGGTGGGTTTTTCGTCGTCCAGGGTGACTTGATCGGGCGGGTCGGTGTGCGGGCACACCAGGGTCTGCATCGCGCTGAAGCGGCTCCAGGAAATGATGGTCTTGGCGGTGGGTTGTTCGAACGTGTAGCGGCGCGCAAGCCGCCCGCTGGCATTGCTTCGGCCGTAATAACGTATACCCAGGGCGGCTATGGTGTGGCTGGCGCAGTCGACCCGGTAGCGCGTGACCGTTGACCGGTACACAAGCCGCGTGTCGAAGGACGCGGTTTGCGGCGCCTTGAAGTCGGCCAGGACGGACACCGTGGGTGTGGCGCTGGCGGGTTGGCGGGTTGCGGCCGATGCGACGAAATAGTCCACGCCGTCGGAATGGCGCAGCGGCGTCCAGTCCGGAGTGGCGCAAAACGCGCAGGTGGCGTGCGACAGCACGAGAATCGGCAGCAGTTTCTTCACGGCGAAATGAGTCGAACGAAGCGGCACCCGGTCGTGCGAGAATCGTTTCGGTCGATGCGCGCCGGTCTTGTCCGCGGCGGGCTGGCGGCCCTGGCATCTGGGCCCGATACCGTGCCGGACATGGCCATTATCGCCTATTTGTTTCCGAATGGCACGGTATGTAATACCCGTGGCGCGGCGCCGGCGTCGCGCATGGCCGGCGCACCCAGCGGAAAAGCTTAAAATACGGCCGGTCTTCCTGTCTTTCCCTGTTCCCTTTCCCGCATGGCTCATTTTCTTGTCGCAGCGCTGTATAAATTCGTCCACCTGCCGGACTACAAGTCCATGCGGGCGCCGCTGCTGGCCTGTTGCGAAGCGAACCAGGTCAGGGGCACGGTGCTGCTGGCCGAGGAGGGGATCAACGGCACGATCGCCGGGCCGCAAGACGGCATCGCCGCCGTCCTGGCGTTCCTGCGCGGCGATCCTCGTCTGCGAAGCTTGACGCACAAAGAATCTTGGTCCGACGACATGCCGTTCTATCGCATGAAGGTCAAGCTCAAGCGCGAAATCGTCACCATGGGCGTGCCCGACATCCGTGCGCAGGCCATGGCGGGCACGTACGTCAAGCCCGATCAGTGGAACGAACTGATCGACAGCCCCGACGTGGTCGTGGTCGACGTGCGCAACGACTACGAAGTCTCGATCGGCTCGTTCGCCCGCGCGGTGAACCCGCATACGGCCCGCTTTTCCGAATTCCCGCAGTGGGTGCGGGAACAGTCGGCCCCCGGCGGCGTGCTGGACGGGAAATCCAGGGTCGCCATGTTTTGCACCGGCGGTATCCGCTGCGAGAAGTCCACGTCGTACCTGCGGTCCCAGGGTTTCGACCAGGTCTATCATCTGGAAGGCGGAATTCTCAAGTATCTGGAAACCGTGCCGGCCGAGCAAAGCCGTTGGGAAGGCGAATGCTTCGTCTTCGACGAGCGCGTATCGGTGGTGCATGGCCTGGCGCCGGGCAGTTACGATTTGTGCCGGGCCTGCCGGACGCCCTTGAGCGCGCAGGACAAGGCGTCGCCTTCGTACGTGGAAGGGGAAAGCTGTCCGAGCTGCCATGGCACGCATACGGAACCGCAGATGCGGCGTTTCCGCGAAAGACAGCGCCAGGTGGAACTGGCCAGGGCGCGCCGCCAGCGCCATATCGGCGTGCGCCGCGATCCTGGACGCGACGACCCGGGTCCGCACGAAGCGTAATTTTCGCGCCAAACGAAATGCCGGTAACATAGGCGTTCTTTGTCCCCGTAATTCAAGCGCGATCTCCCATGCCGACCGATACCAAAGCCGCAAACCCTGTCCTGATAGCGTTGGCGGCGATGGTGTCGCTGGCCGTGATCATGGGCATAGGCCGGTTCGTGTTCACCTCGTTGCTGCCCATGATGCTGCGCGACCACCTGGTCGATCTGCGCCAGGGCGGCGGCCTGGCCACGGCCAATTACATCGGCTATTTCGTGGGCGCCATGATGTGCACGGTCATACGCCGCTATTCACGCCACGCCGTGCGCCAGTGCCTGGCCGCGGTGGTGGTGCTGACCGCGCTGATGGGCTGGTTCGACGGACAGGTCGTCTGGGTGATACTGCGCTTCGTCACCGGCGTGGTCACCGGCTTTGGCTTTGTGTCGACCTCGGGCTGGTGCCTGGGATGGCTGGCCGCCACGAATCGCATGCATCTTGGCGGCATCATGTATATGGGCCCGGGGGTGGGCATTTTCGTCAGCGGCCTGGTGGGCAGCGCCATGTTCGATCATGGCTGGCGCTCGCAGCCCGCCTGGGTCTGGTGCGGGGCCCTGGCGCTGGTCAGCTCGCTGTTGATATGGCGCATTGCCGGCCGTGCGGCGCCGTCGGCCGCCAGGCCCGGCCACGCAGCCAAGACCGTGCAGGCCGGCCATACGGCGGCGCGGAACGTGCCCCTGGCCCAAGACCGCGGTCCCGGTTCCCGCGCCGCCACGCCCGCCGTGCCGCGCTATCTGGTCGTCGGTCACATACTGGCCTATGGCATGGAAGGCTTCGGCTACATCATCACGGCCACGTTCCTGCCGGTGATGGCCCACCATGCGCTGGCCAACGCCAGCGGCCAGGCCTTGCTGTGGCCTTTGTTCGGCCTGTGCATCGCCGTAGGCGCGCTGCTGTCGACCCGGGTGCCGGTGGCCTGGAATCATTGCAAGCTTCTGGCCACGGCGTATCTTCTGCAATGCCTGGGCGTGCTTTGCACGGTGTTCTGGCTAAGCATCACCGGTTTCGCCCTGGGCAGCATTTTGCTGGGTCTGCCGTTTACGGCCATTACGTTGTTCGGGATGCGCGAGGCGGGCCGCCTGGGCGGCGCCAAGGGCGTGCAGCTTATGGCGGCCATGACCGCCTGCTATGCGCTGGGCCAGATCGTGGGGCCGCCCCTGGCGACGCATCTGGTCAGCTATACCGGCGGGTTCGGCGCGTCGCTGGGCGTGGCCGCCGTCATTCTGTTCCTGGGCGCCGCGCTGTACATGACGCTGTTCGTGCTGGAGCGCCGCTTTATTCGCTCATGCCGGGGATGACGGTCGAAAAACCGGCGTCCACGTGGGTGACTTCGCCCGTGATGCCGGCGGCCAGGTCCGACAACAGGAACGCCGCGGCGTTGCCCACGTCTTCGATGGTGACGTTGCGGCGCAATGGCGCGTTGGCCTCGACGAATTTCAGGATGGAGCCGAAGTCCTTGATGCCGCTGGCCGCCAGCGTCTTGATGGGGCCCGCGGAAATGGCGTTGGCGCGGATGCCCAGGGGGCCCAGCGCATTGGCCAGATAGCGCACGCTGGCTTCCAGCGAGGCCTTGGCCAGACCCATGGTGTTGTAGTTGGGCACGACTTTCTCGGCGCCCAGGTACGTCAGCGTCAGCACCGATCCCCGGCGCCCTTTCAGCAGGGGCAGCGCGGCCTTGGCCAGCGCCGGAAAGCTATAGGCCGAGATATCGTGCGCGATGCGAAACGATTCGCGCGAGAGTCCGTCCAGGAAATTGCCGGCGATCGCTTCGCGCGGGGCGAAGCCTATGGAATGGACCAGGCCGTCCAGGCCGTCCCAATGGCTTTTCAGGCTGGCCATGGCTTCGTCGATCTGGGCGTCTTCGGCCACGTCGCAGGGCAGCACGATGGCACTGCCCAGTTCGGCGGCGAATTCGCCGACCCGCTCTTTGAAGCGGTCGCCCACGTAGGTGAAGGCCAGTTCGGCGCCCTGCTGGCGGCAGGCCCGGGCGATGCCGTAAGCGATGGAACGGTTCGACAGCACGCCGGTGACCAGAATGCGTTTGCCTTCAAGAAAGCCCATGTTGTTTTATCCTCTTGCCAGAAATGAATCAGCCGCGAACGTGCGTGCCCGGCACGCGCAGGCGTTTGCCGACGGACAGGTCGTTGCTTTTCAGGTTGTTGAGCTGGCGCAGCTCGGTGACGGTGGTGTGATAGCGCTTGGCCAGAGCGTACAGGGTATCGCCCGGGCGCACCTTGTGCGTGCGCACGTTCACGCTGTGGTGTTCCACGTGCTGGCCATGGCGGATGGTGCGCGTTTCGGGCACGTCGTCGCTGGGCACTTCCAGCGACGCGCGCTGGATGCCGGCCGTGCCCGAGGCCGGCACCAGAATGGTCTGCGCGACCGCGAGGTGGCGCCTTTTGCTGATGCCGTTGACCTCGCGCAGCTTGGTCAGGCTGATGCCGTGGCGCCTTGCGATGGACGCGTACGACTCGCCCCGGCGGGTCTGGTAGGTCTGCCAGGAACTGAGCGGCCCCGTGTAGGCCTCCAGATTCGCATTGAAAATATCGATCTTGTTGGCTGGCAGCAGCAGCGTGGGGTGGTTCTTGCCCAGGATGACGGGGCGGTTGAACGAGGCGTTCAGCGATTTGAAGTCGTCGACCGACATTTCGGCCAATTGGGCCGCCACGACGATGTCCATGTTGCGCGACTTCTGCACGGTCTTGAAATAAGGCGTATTGGGAATGTCGGGCAGGACGATCCCGTATTTTTGCGGGTCGGCGATGATGTTCTTGATGGCCTGCAGCTTGGGCACATAGTTGCGCGTCTCGCCGGGCAGATCCAGCGCCAGGTACCCGGTGGGCCTGCCATGCTTGGCGTTCCTGTCCATGGCGCGCTGCACCGAACCCTCGCCCAGGTTGTAGGAAGCCAGCGCCAGGTACCAGTCGCCCTGCATGTCGTACAGATAGCTAAGATAGTCCAGCGCGGCCTGGGTGGAGGCGATCGGGTCGCGGCGCTGGTCGTGCCACCAGGTCTGCTGCAGGTTGTAGTGCAGCCCGGTGCTGGGAATGAACTGCCACAGCCCCGACGCCTTCGATCGCGACAGCGCCGTCGGGTTGTACGCGCTTTCCACGAACGGCAACAGCGCAAGCTCCGTGGGCAGGCCGCGCTGGTTGACCTGGTTGACGATGTAGAACAGGTATTTGCTGGCGCGCTCGGTCATGCGTTCTATCATTTCCGGGTGCGACGCGTAGTAATCGGTCCATTTGTCGACCAGTTCGCCGTGCAGGTTGGGGATGGCGAACCCGCGCCGGATGCGGTCCCACATGTCCCGCGGCGGATGGGTCAGGTCTATGGTGCGCGAGGTGTCGGTGGCGACGTAGGCGCCTTCTTTACCCTGGGTGAATTGGGACGGGTTGCTTGCGCACCCGGCCAGGGCCGCCACGAGAAGCAGAATCAGGAGTCGCAAGCATTTCATCGGCACAAAGTTACTTAAAATTGTTTTTCCATTCGCGTAAGCTGGCAAAAACGGCTACGGCGGTGTTTTTCGGGGCGCCCGAATACGTCGAGGCGGCATTCATGACCAGATCTTGTGTCGTACGAAGAAAAGGGTTGGTTTCAAGTTCCAGACGGATCGTGGAAGGCAACGTAGGCCGCCCCTGGGCTCGCAGGGCCTGCGCGTCTTCCCAACGTTGGCGCAGCGCCGTGTTGCCGGGTTCCACCTGCAGCGCCCAGCGCAAGTTGGCAAGCGTGTACTCGTGCGCACAACATACCAGGGTATCGGCCGGCAAAGTGCTAAGTTTACCCAGAGAATCCGTCATTTGGGCGGGTGTGCCTTCAAATAACCGGCCGCAACCCGCGGCGAACAGGGTGTCGCCGCAAAAAACCACGGGTATACCCTGATCCATTTCACCGAAATAGGCGATATGGCCCGCCGTATGCCCGGGTATGTCCAAAATCGACAGTTGCATGTCAAAATTGTCCAGGCTGATGCTGTCGCCCTGTTTCAGCCTTTGGTCGCAGGCGGGCAATGTTTCGGTGGCCGGGCCGTATATCCGGGCGCCGGTTTGCGCTTGCAGCGCGAGCACCCCGCCCACGTGGTCGCCGTGGTGGTGGGTCAGTAAAATGGCATCCAGCGTCAGGCCCAGTTGCCGCATGGCCTGTTGCACAGGCCCGGCTTCGCCGGGGTCGACCACCACGGCGTGGCCGTCGCGGTGCATAAGCCAGATATAGTTGTCGGACAATGCCGCAAGAGGCACGAGCCGGGTTCGCTGGGAATCTTCGTTCAACATGGTGTCGTCGGTCCAAGAGGCCGTGGGAGTATACGTGACGCAGGAACAACCGATCATTGTAGAGCTTGCCGAATGGCTGGCCAGTCCACCGGGGCAATACCTGCGGGCCTGGGAACAGAAGCAGGTCGACGCCATGGTGGCCAACGTCTTCGGTTACCATGCCATCCAGATCGGCCTGCCGACATGGGACCTGCTGGCCGCCAACCGCGTGCCGGGCAAGGGCTATACGCATATACTCTACGACGATTCGGTGGACGTGCCGGGCATGGGGCTGGTGGCCGACCCGGAAAACCTGCCGTTCGACGCGCAAAGCGTGGATTTGCTGGTGCTGCCGCACGTATTGGAATGCTCGGCCAATCCACACCAGATTTTACGCGAAGCCGAGCGGGTCCTGGTGCCCGAGGGGCGGGTGGTGATCTCGGGGTTCAATCCGTGGAGCCTGTGGGGCGCGCGCGAGCGCGTGCCCGGGCTGGATCCTTTGCTGCCGGTGCCCGCGCATTTGCAGATATCGCTGGCGCGCCTGAAAGACTGGTTCAAGCTTTTGTCGTTCGAAGCCGACAGAGGGCGCTTCGGCTGCTACGCGCCGCATTGCGCCAGCAGGAAATGGCTGGACCGCTGGGGGTTCATGGATGCCGCCGGCGATCGCTGGTGGCCGGTGGGCGGCGCGGTCTACGTGGTGTCGGCGGTCAAGCGCGTGGCGGGCATGCGGCTTGTCGGGCCCCAGTGGAAGAAAAAGAAAAAACGGGTGCGCCACGGCGCGGTGGCCCCGGGCATGCGTTCGGAAACAGATTGAAGATTGGATTCTCGGGAAACAATGACCATACAACATGTCGATATCTGGACGGACGGCGCCTGCAAGGGCAACCCCGGTCCGGGCGGATGGGGCGCCTTGCTGCGTCAGGGCGCCCACACGAAAGAGCTGTACGGGGGGCAGGCCGATACGACCAACAACCGCATGGAGCTGATGGCGGTGATACAGGCCTTGAAGGCGCTGAAGCGCCGCTGCACGGTGGTGATCCACACCGACTCCCAGTACGTGCAGAAAGGCATGAGCGAATGGATAGCCAACTGGAAGCGGCGCGACTGGCGCACCGCCGACAAGAAACCGGTCAAGAATGCCGACCTGTGGCAGGAACTGGATGCGCTGGTCGCGCAGCACGACCTGTCGTGGCAATGGGTGCGCGGCCATGCCGGCGACCCGGGCAACGAACGCGCCGACGAGTTGGCCAACATGGGTACCCTGCAGGTCCAGTCCCGGGCCGTCGGGCGCGGCTAGCCGGTCGGGCATAAAGACGTAAAATCAAAATCAACTTTTCATCGAAACGGAACACCGCATGCGCCAGATCGTGCTTGATACCGAAACCACGGGCCTGGACCCGTCCCAGGGCCACCGTGTGGTGGAACTGGCGTGCGTCGAAATGGTCAACCGCAACCTGACCGGCAGCCATCTGCACCTGTACCTGAATCCCGATCGCGACAGCGACCCGGAGGCCTTGCGCATCCATGGACTGACCACCGAATTCCTGTCGGGCCACCCGCATTTCGAGGACATCGCGCAGCAACTGGTCGATTACGTCAGGGATGCCGAGGTCATCATCCACAATGCCGCGTTCGACACCCGCTTCCTGAGCGCCGAACTGGCCCGGATGGGACTGCCCCCGTTCGAGAAACTGTGCGCCAAAGTGACCGATTCCCTGCTGTACGCGCGCGAACTGTATCCCGGCAAGCGCAATTCGCTCGATGCCCTGTGCGAACGCCATGGCATTTCCAATGCCCACCGCACCTTGCACGGCGCCTTGCTCGATTCCGAGCTTCTGGCCGAGGTGTGGCTGGCCATGACCCGCGGCCAGGACGCCCTGATCATGGACTTCGACGACGGCGGCCAGGCCGGCGGCACGGGGCTGGAGCTGAACAAATTCGATCCCGCCGTGCTGAAAGTGCGGCCCGCCGGCGCCGACGAACTGCAGGCGCACGAGCAATATCTGCAGGCCCTGGACAAGGCCGCGGGCAAGCCTTGCGTATGGCGTGGTCAGGCGTCGTGAATAACGTGTACAATTGTGGCCTTCAAAAGGTCGCGCGTGCGTCTGGCACGCGATAAGGCCATCCCCCATTCGGGGCGGTTAGCTCAGTGGTAGAGCACTGCCTTCACACGGCAGGGGTCACTGGTTCGAACCCAGTACCGCCCACCAGTATCCCATCTTGGGCCGCACACAAACCCCTCAGGCTCTTCCCCACTATCGGGGGATCGAGGCATTCTTCAAACTCGGTTAATTACACCATTCCAACCGCATTGAGCCAAGACTCTCAGGCGGTAATTCTCAAAATTTCTGAACCCGTACGCTCTGCGTGAGAGCATCTCCATCTTCGTGT